>Ga0067045_1027824_pt1 | contig 57840 bp, 60 predicted proteins | sample TerdegcTABiofilm_FD_59184 | JGI IMG/M metagenome (GOLD analysis project Ga0067045, IMG submission 59184) | Combined Assembly of (Gp0054472, Gp0054536) Wastewater bioreactor microbial communities from Singapore -Terephthalate degrading...
AACCGAAGTTGTCTTGGTCACTTCACCAGACATTGAAAATCAACAAAATTGTTTGATGTTCGATGCTGTGAGTGCCCACACAGATTGCTTGATTCAAATTGTTAAAGAGCAGGGTTTGAAACTATAACCCTCACTGGGTTGCTTTGCAAGCCAGACCAGACGCGCACTGCGCCGTGCTGATGGAGGCGCATTATAGGGACTTGATTCTTTCTGACAAGCAAAAACTATGTGTTTTTTTGAGAAAAACGTCCAGGTGTTTAATCTGCAACCAGATCGTGCAAAACGCCATCATCAAGGGGCTCATAAGAGGTCACTTCCGACTGCAACCGGGCCAATCAGGCCAGGCAGCCGACTCTATATAGAGAGGGTTCTTATATAAGAGGGAGATGCACAAATAGAAAAGGGTCCTGCCGGACCCTTTCAAATGTGTGCCACTGACCAATCAGATGGAGAAGCTGGAGCCACAGCCACAGGTGGTCGAGGCGTTGGGGTTGGTCACGGTAAAGCGGGAGCCTTCCAGACCTTCGGTGTAGTCCACGCTACCCCCAACCAGATACTGCAGGCTCATAGGATCGATCACCATGGTCACGCCACTCTTCTCGACCACGGTATCCCCGTCGTTGATCTTTTCGTCAAAGGTGAAACCGTACTGGAAACCGGAGCAGCCCCCCCCAGTGATGTAGACCCGCAACTTGAGCTCGGGATTTTCTTCTTCGGTAATCAAGGTCTTTACCTTGTTCGCCGCCGCATCCGTCATCTGGATTGGCAACGGGGCTTCTGCTACTGCACTCATTACTGACCTCACAACCATTAGATCCACAAACATGGAAACCGCGAAATTATCTAATACCCGACCATTTAGTTCAAGTATTCACCACTCTCTTACTGCACCACGGGCAAGGGGGCTGGTTGAGTCACCAGAGGCTTGAGTACCTCGCTCCATTCCGCCAGCAACTCCTGGGCCGGCTGGCGCCCCTCCTTGGCGATGATGATCCTCACCCGATCCGGCACAAAGCCTGTCGGCAGTTGCCAGTTGCCTTCCAACAGCTGGAAGTAGCGCAGCGCATAGCGCCCCTCCCCGACCTTCATGCCAAGCTCACGCCCGCTGAGGATCTTGGGCTTGTCTGCCAGACTGCCTTCGACCCTGATCTGTACCTGGCCCCGGAACAGCTCCCGCTTCTTGGCGGGCTGGGTCAAGGCCAGACGATAGTGATAGCGACCCGGCACGCTGGTTTCCTGCAGGGTCAGGTTGTCGATGGTCACCCCCACCTGATCACCTGTTGGGCGCATGATCCGCTCGAAGAAGGCCAGCTGACGCTTCTGCTCCTGCACCTGGGCTTCCTGATCCTTGAGGGTCTTCTGCAACTGTTCGAAGGCCGCCTTCTGGGTCGCCAGCAAGGTGTCCTTGACCCCCAAATCCGTCTTGAGCTGACCTATGGCCTTGCTCTGCCGCTCCAGGGTCTCTTGCTGTACCGTCAGCAGACTGCTCTGGGCCAGCTCTTGCCGATTCCCGATGAAATAGCCGATGCAGGCCCCCACCGCCAGCACCACCAATACCTTCACGATTTGGGACATAGGGCCTCTTCTATTAGCACGCCATACCACGGCCTGTTTCCCTTCACTATACGCGACCTTGCCGGATTGATATGGATAAACAAGGAGTTAACTGGCAGCCACGCTGCCGTCTCCCCGCTTTTGACGCGCAGCGAGCCGTAAAGTTCGCTCCAGGATCTGGGAATAGATGGGGCGCCCTCCCAACCACTGCGCCACCAGGGTGGCCCCTATGGTGGTGATCATCATGGGCAGGATCAGCTGATAGTTGTCCGTCATCTCGGTCACCAACACTATGCCGGTGATGGGAGCCCGTACCGTGGCGGCAAAGAGCGCCCCCATACCGGCGATGGCGAAGGCGCCCGGCTCTATGCCCAGATCGGGGAAGGCCGCATGGAACAGGTGGCCGAAGATCACCCCGAACAGGGTACCGAGTGCCAGAGTAGGGGCAAAGACGCCGCCGGGGGCGCCGGAACAAAAGCAGATGAGAGTAGCAATAAGTCGCACCGAGAAGATGAGGAAGAGGGTCGCCATCGCATAGTCGCCCCCCACCAGGTGAGGGATCAGCTCGGTTCCCCCACCGGTCACCGAGGGGGCAAACAGCGAGAGCACGCCGAAGGTGCCTGCCACCAGCATGCCGATGGCGACGAAGCGGTGACGCTTGTTCTGGTGCAGGGCCAGATAGCCGTCCTGACAGGCGAGCACCAGCTTGTTGAACACGAAGCCCAGCACGCCGAAACAGCCCCCCATGAAGAGGAAGAGCCAGAGCGCCTTCAGGGCCGGGGCATCATAGTGGGGCAGGCTGATGACTGGCGCCTGCCCCTTCATGTTCTGCAGCATCAGGGTCGCCATGACGGCCGAGATCCCCACTGCCTTGATGGCGAGGAAGGAGTAACGAAACTGCGGCCGCATCTCCTCCATCACGAAGAGTATCCCCGCCAGCGGCGCATTGAAGGCGGCGGCCAGGCCTCCCGCCGCCCCCGCCGCCAACAGGGCATGACCATGCTCCTTGGGAAGCCGGAAGATATCCGCCACCATCTTGCCGAGGTTGCCGCCGATCTGCACCGAGGGCCCCTCCCGTCCCAGTACCATGCCGGAGCTCAGGGTACAGATGCCGCCGAAGAACTTGACCGGCAAGACCCGCCACCAGCGCACCGGGCGCAGCTCGTCCATGGCCCCTTCTATCTCGGGAATGCCGGAGCCGCCCGCTTCCGGGGCGAAGGTATGAGTGAGGAAGTAGCCGACAAACCCCAGCAGGGCGCTGAAACCAAAGCCCAGCAGACCGAGTTGCCACCAGGGGCGATCGGCCAGCAGCTGGATTCTCTGCTGGGCCAGCCAGTGCACACCGGATTCAAACAACCCGCAGACCAGTCCGGCCAAAACACCGACCAGGGCGGCCAGCAAGAGCACCAGCAGCGGCATCTTGTCCCGCTGGATCAGGCGCTGCAGGGCAGGAGGGCGACCTTGTGTGGTCGCCTCGCGAGGGGGGATAGCTTGTTGCACCATGGGTATTCACGCTCATCTAACGAGGGTCGGAAACACCCGGCCTCGGCTCGGCTGCCCAGCACAGGGGCTTTCTGCTATAGTCGGCCCGTTTCATTTATCACGGGTGCAGACCGGGAGTCCGGGTGGCGAGAGCGCAAAGCATACTCCTCCCACCGCAGCCTGCCGAGCCGCAATCGACCGCCTGCGCCCGGGTGACGACCAAAATCCCATTAAGGATGATCCATGTCAAAATCAGATCAGCTGTTTGAACAGGCCCGCCAGACCATTCCGGGCGGCGTCAACTCACCGGTCCGCGCCTTCAATGGGGTCGGCGGCACACCCCGCTTCATCGATCACGCCGATGGCGCCTACCTCTATGACGTGGATGGTCAGGCCTATGTGGACTACATCGGCTCCTGGGGCCCCATGCTGCTGGGTCACAACCACCCGGCCATCAAGGCCGCCGTCATCAAGGCCGTTGAGAAGGGGCTGAGCTATGGCGCCCCCACCGAGATCGAAGTGCTGATGGCCGAGAAGGTACGCCAGATAGTGCCCTCCATGGAGCAGGTGCGTATGGTCAACTCCGGCACCGAAGCCACCATGAGCGCCATCCGCCTCGCCCGCGGCTACACCGGCCGCGACAAGATCGTCAAATTCGAGGGTTGCTACCACGGCCACGCCGACTCCCTGCTGGTGAAGGCAGGTTCCGGCGCACTGACCCTGGGCCAGCCCAACAGCCCGGGCGTACCGGCCGACTTTGCCAAGCACACTCTCACCTGTGTGTTCAACGATCTGGACTCGGTGCGCGAAGCCTTCACCCAGTACGGCAGCGAGATCGCCTGCATCATAGTCGAGCCGGTGGCGGGCAACATGAACTGCATCCCGCCGGTGCCCGGCTTCCTGGAAGGGCTGCGCGCCATCTGTGACGAGTTTGGCGCCCTGCTGATCCTGGACGAAGTGATGACCGGCTTCCGGGTCTCCCTGCGCGGCGCCCAGGGCCACTACAACATAGATCCCGACCTCACCACCCTCGGCAAGATCATCGGGGCCGGCATGCCGGTGGGCGCCTTCGGCGGCAAGAAGAAGGTGATGCAATACATAGCCCCGACCGGCCCCGTCTATCAGGCGGGTACCCTCTCCGGCAACCCTGTGGCCATGGCTGCGGGTCTGACCATGCTGGACTTGCTGCTGGAGCCGGGTCTCTATGAGCAGCTGAGCGCCAAGACGGCCCGGGTGGCGGAAGGGCTGAAAGCCGCCGCTGCCAAACACGGCATCCCGCTCGCCATCACCTATGTGGGCGGCATGTTCGGCTTCTTCTTCACCGAAGAGACCGAGATCACCCGCTATGAGCAGGTGACCCGCTGCGACATGGAACGCTTCAAGCGCTTCTACCATCTGATGCTGGAAGAGGGTGTCTATCTGGCGCCGAGCGCCTACGAGGCGGGCTTCCTGTCACTGGCCCACGGCGACAAGGAGATCGAACACACCCTGGCCGCCGCCGAGCGCAGCTTCGCCAAGCTGGCAGGCTGAGCCCTGCCGGAATGAACCAAGGGCCCATGAAGGGCCCTTTTTTGTTGCCTCTGTCGTCTCGCCCTGCCAGAGCCCCCTTCTGGTGCAGGCCCTTCTCTCTTCTCGCCGCTGTTTGCCACTTGCTGGTGCATCCACCACCACATTGGCTGTCATAAAGCGGGCCCACTATTTGCACTGCTTTATTCAGGAGCCCACTTGACCGAGGTCCATATGGCAGAGATGAGCCCCATCGACGTGCTGCGGCGCTATCAGGAGTACGAAACCGAGTTGACCCCCCTATTGCTGGGGCTGCTCACCCTCCCCCAGGAGGCCCTCAAGGCCTATCCCTTCGTGCTGAGCGTGCAGAGCCTGGGCGAGAGCCAGGCAAGAGCGGGGATCCTGCCCCCCATTCCGGCCCCGCAGGGGCAGCTGCGACTGAAGGTGCAGGGCCATGGCCGCGAGCTCGAGATCAATCTGCACCAGCTGATCGCCTGGCTGATGGGGGACAGGGAGCGGCGCCGCGCCATCCCCTGGTTCAGGGCCGTCTACGTGATCCTGAGCCTGGCGCTGTTTCTCATCGTGGGAACCCTGATCTGGCATGGCCTAGAGCAGCTCTATCTGCTGCTGTGCGGCACCCAGCAGAACCGGCTCGGCGCCTTCAGCGCCATCATCTTCCTGACCCTGGCGCTGGCGGTGTTCGATCTGGGCAAGACCATACTGGAGGAGGAGGTGCTGCTGCATAAGGACATCTTCCGCCACAGTGCCATTCGCCGCACCATCACCCGCTTCATCGCCGCCATCCTGATCGCTGTCTCCATCGAGGGGCTCTTGCTGCTGTTCAAGGGATCCCTCGGCCAGAACGAACTGCTCTGGCCTGCGGTGGGGGTGATGGGCTGCGCCGTGGGATTGCTGCTGGCACTGGGGCTCTATGTCTTCCTCGGGGCCAAGGCCGAGGCCGCCCTGGTCGCCTCCAGTCAACGGCCAGCGGCGGCCCTGCAGCAAGCGCCGCTCACCAGGCGGCATGGCCGGATCAGGCGGACCGGATAAACCTTCACCAGCCTCTGGACGTCGACTAGCTGGCGGCACCGGCCAGCTGAGACTCGGGCTGACGCCGCGCAGCCTGCCAGGAGGCGTACATGGTCCAGGAGGTGTAGATGACGATGAAGGCCACCAGCCATTTGAGCATCTCCATGTCCATGGACTGTACCAGCATGGCCGCCAGCACCACACCGATGGGGCCGAAGAGAGCCACCGCCAGCACGGCCCTGGCATCGAAGGCACCCTTGCGGATGAAGGTGCCCGCCGAGAAAACGCTGAGCACGGCGGTGGACCCCATCATGATGGGGAAGGCCGCCAGCGGGTTCATCCCCAGCAGATAGACCAGCGTCATGCAGGGGGCGAACAGCCCTATGCCCACATTCATCAGCACACCGAACAGGAAGTTGCCGAGCAGGGCTATCCCCAGCTTGTAGCCACTGAGCCCCATGGCCTCGCCGCCCAGGGGGAAGAGCCCCAGCAGTCCGGCGAAGATGAGCCCGGCCACCACCAGCAGGGAGACCGCCATCACCAGCCTGATGGTCTGGCGATCGAACGAGGCCACATGACGGGCACCCCAGGCGGCGCCCGCGGCGGCGGCGGCCATCATGCTGATGAGGGTGAGCGGATCCACCTTGACCACGCCGATGAAGATCAGCGACTGGGTCACGGTAGGCAGCACGCACTGACCGTTGAGGGTGCCCGGCAGCAGGCGATCGTCGATCAGCTTGAACTGCTTGTAGCAGGCGGTCTTGACCGCGAAGCTGCCGACCCCAAGGGTGTCGAGAAAGTTGGCGACGAAGCCGATGGCCGCCACCGGCCAGAAGGGGGTGGACTCCAGCTCGCCCCGGCGCCGCTTGTGCCACCAGGCGTGGACCAGCATGAAGATAAAGACCAGGGCGCAACCGATAAACAACAGGCGCAGAAAAGTGACAAGCATAGGGGGACCTCCAGAAACGGGCGGCGATTCTAAGGCAGCCCGCAGAAAAAATCCTGGTCTGGATCACCCTTTCATCGGATGCAAACGTTTGGCCCCGTCAGTTTCTGATGGTAAAGCTCGAATGACTCTGCCAATACTTGTCGTTGAGGGCGCAAGCCCGCACTCATCGGGCGTAGTCCTGGTCATTTCGCGACGACCACAGCACCGATGGGCATAAGCAAAAGAAGGCGGTCACCCGCCTTCTTTTTATTGCCGTTCGTCACCTAGGCCGCAACGGCCTCAGGAGATCCAGCGCGGCAGCCTGGGAGCCAGGCGGTCGATCAGCCGATCCGACAATGGGGTCAGCAGCAAGGGCGGCAGGCAGATGAGGGCGAGGCAGAGGGCGCCGACATAGACGTCCGTCAGCCAGTGGGCACCGGCGAGGATGCGAGGGGCCGAGAACAGGGGCACCATCAGCACGGCGATCACGGCGACCCGGCGCGGCAGGTAACGCAGGGTAAAACCGGCGAAGATCATCAGGAACAGCGCATGATCCCCGGGGAAGCTGTCGCCGGCAGAGTCCTTGGTCGGGATGGCGCTGAGCTCGCTCACCCGCAGCGCCCCGTCCACCGTCAGGGTAGGGCTGGGACGGCTGACCGGCAGCAGGTGGCCGAGCTGGTTGATCACCAGGGCCCCCAGCAACATGACGATCCCCATGGCCACCAGGCGACGACGCGCCTCACCCTGAGCCCGGAAGAAGCAGGTGGCCAGGATCAGTCCCATGCAGCCCAGGGCGACCAGATCGAACAGGCGATTGTTGGTGATGGCCACCAGATCGGCCCAGCGGGCGGATTGGCCCAGCCAGCCATTGACCAGCTGGAAGGTGGCGAGATCCCAATGATCCCAGGGGCCATGACCCGGCAGGGCAGCCCAACTGAGGGCAATCAGGCCCCCGATCAGATAGAGAGGTATGAACTTGCTCATGCCGAGTCTTCCTTCAAAAAGCGGTGATTCTAGGTCAGCCTCCCGGTGACTTGAATCACAAAAATGTAAGAATTCATGTAACAAACAATATCCTATTGAATCTTGTTTTCACCCGCCCTGCCACCCCCCGGATCCGGGAGCAGCCAGCACCACCTTGGCGCGCCAGGGGCTTGCGGCTAGTATGAGGCTCTTTTTACTCAGGATGATGGCTATGCGCAGCTACCTTCGCATGATGTTGTTTGCCCTCGGTTTGCTGGCGGGCGTGCAGATACCGGGGATCGTCGATCTCTACTACCAGCGGCTGGATGCGCGCCTGCAGCAGGCCAGCCTCAGCCTGGCACCCTTCCAGCGCACCGCGGATCAGCACTTTGGCGGCGATCTCGACGCCCTGGTCGCCCATTACGGCGCCAGCCAGGATCCCGTTTTCACCCAGGACGCCACCAGCCTGCAGCAGCTGGTGAGCCAGCAGCGCCACCTGCAGCAGGAGCGCGCCTTCCAGGGTCAGCCCTGGTACCTGCAAGTCTCCCACCTGCTGTCGCAGGCGGACTCCCTGCTCTGGCAGGACACCCTGCGCAACTACGGCTATGTGGTGCCCCTCAAGCAGGCCGCCGTCTTCTGTGGTGTGGCGGTGGGGCTGCTCGCCTCCCTGCTGGGGGATCTGCTGCTCAGCCTGCTCCTGCTGCCCTTTCGCCAGCGCCAGCCCGCCCCCCGTCACGCCCTGCGCTGACCTCCAGCCGTCTCAAGCAACAGGGGCCAGCGGCCCCTGTTGTCGTTCTCCTCCCTGAAAGGGGCTACTCGAAGGGTTCGAGATAGGCCTCGATGGCCTTCTTCAGCCAGGCCAGCACCTTGCCGTGATGGGCGTTCTCCGACAGATAGACCCCGTAATCGCGCCACTGCAGGCTGAACTTGTGCTTCAGGGTCAGCAGCTCCCCCTGGCGCAGCTGGCTCTGGATCAGCGGTGAGGGCAACACAGCCCAGCCGAGGCCGTCCAGCACAGCATCCCGCATCAGTTCGAAGCTCGACAACCCTATGTGCTGGCCGCCGATGGGGAGCAGGCTCTTGACCGAGAACTCGTCCACATAGGAGAGGGTGACCTGGGTCTGATCGGTGAGATCCTGCTGCAGCACCCGCTTCAACCCCGCCAGCGGGTGGCTGGGCGCCACCACCATCAGGGTGCGGATGGGGTTGAGCACCTCTATGTTGAGGCCGCTGCGCTCCTGATCCTCGGTGATGAGACCGAAGGCGGCATCCACGAACCCCTCCTCCACCAGGGCTGGCAGCTCGGGGGGCGAGGCCAGCACCAGGGAGATGCTGGTGCCGGGGAACTGGTGGCGCAGCGCCCCCAGCATCTCGCGCCAGACCGGCTCGGGGATGGCGTCATCCCGCGCCACCCTGAGCGCCACCTCGGCGCCCGAGGCGTGGTGCTCGCACTTGAGCTTGAGGCTGTTGGCCGCCTGCAGCAGCCGCCGGCAGTCGTCCAGCACCTGCTCCCCTATCTCGGTGAGTCGGCTCTGGTTGGCCCCTCGTTCAAAAAGGTCGACGCCAAGCTCCACTTCCAGGGCGGCGATTGCCGTGCTGACGGCACTCCGGCTCTTGCCAAAGCGTCTGGCGGCATTGGCAATCGAACCACTGTCTGCTGATTCTACAAAGAGTTGTATCTGATAAAGCTTCATGATCGCGCTCTGGTGGCAGCTTGTTCCATCTTCACCTTACGCCCCGCCCCTCCCCCAAGGCAAACCGTCAGCGCCAGAATTACCGACGCTCAGCGATACCCGGGTCTTGCCCAGCTGCGGCTATCCTCTCCCTCGTCGTAGCAACAGAAGGAAACCCCATGTTATTCAGCCCCCTGCTTTTGGCCCGCCTCTTCCTGACAGGCGCCATCCTGACCGAGGTGGCAGGCACCTCCACCATGGCCCTGATCCCGGAGAATGAGGCCGGCTGGCTCAACTATCTGCCGATGTGGCTCCTCATCGCCCTCTCCTACCTGCTGCTGGCCAAGGCCGCCAAAACAATCTCCATTGGTATTGCGTTCGCGTTGTGGGAGGGGCTGGGAATCGCCCTGATCACCGCCGTCTCAGTGCTGTTCCTTGGCCATGAGCTGAGTGTGCAGGAGTGGGTCGGGCTGGCGCTGGCAATAGTGGGCATTGTTATGGTGACCCTGGGGGAAACTCATGCCGAGCCGGTTGACGCCACCCCTGCCAAGGAGCTCCCATGCACCCGTTGATCATCGTCCTGGGCGCCGCCCTGCTGGATGTGGGGGCCAACATGGCCATCAACCGCTCCCTCGGTTTTCGTCACAAGGGCTGGGGCCTGCTCGGCATACTGCTGGTGCTCTGTGCCTTTACCCTGCTCTCGGAGGCGGTGAGCACTGGCAGAATAGATCTCGCCGTGGCCTATGCCACCTGGGGTGCCATCGGCATCCTGGGCACCGCCCTCGGCGGCCTGCTGCTGTTTGGCGAGCGCCTCAAGCCCGTCGGCTGGCTCGGCATCCTGATCATGGCCGTCGCCGTGGCGCTGCTGACCACGGCGTGATGGGCGTTCTGGCCCCATGAAAAAGCCGCCCGGTGTTCGCCGGGCGGCTTTTTACGCACTCATGTTGCTGCAAAGCCCGCTCATGCCGGCCCGGCATCGACCTCGTAGAGCTCCAGCGGCAGGCCATCGGGATCGGCGAAGAAGGTGAAGCGACTGCCGGTCAGCTCGTCCACCCGCACCGGCTCCACGTCCACCCCGTGGCTCTCCAGATGGGCGATGACGGGATCGAGCGCCTGCACCCGAAACGCCAGGTGCCGCAGACCGCACGCCTCCGGCCTGGAGGGGCGCGGTGGCGGGGCCGGAAAGCTGAACAGCTCCAGCTGGCTGCCATCCGGCAGCGCCAGATCCAGCTTCCAGGAGTGGCGGGCCTCCCGCAGGGTCTCGTTGATGATGGGCAGCCCCAGCACCTGGTGGTAGAAGTGGCGCGAGCGCTCATAGTCGCTGGCGATGATGGCCACGTGGTGAATGCCGCCGAGCAGGGGAAGTGTCATGGCAATCCTTGTAAAACGGGCAGCCAGGCTGCCCGTTCTCGTTAGTTGAAGAAGCCGCCGAACCACTGATCCAGCGCGTTGACCGGGTTGGAGACAGGGCTGGCGCAGCTCATGGGCTCCCCCAGCCCAGCCAGCTTGGCCGGCACCTGCATGCTGCCGGGACAGTCGCTGGCGACACGGGCGCCGCTCGCGCGGGAGAAGCTGGCCCAGCTCACCCCTTCCGGCATCTTCAGCCCCAGGCTGTTGACGCCGCGCTGGCTCATGTAACCGCTGAACAGCTGCAAGGCACCGCTGGCACCGGTCAGCCCGGCGGGCTGGTTGTCATCCCGACCGACCCAGACGCTCACCAGCTCGTTGTTGTCCATACCGGCAAACCAGGAGTCCCGCAGCTCGTTGGTGGTCCCTGTCTTGGCGGCCATGGTGGCGCCGGGGAACTTGGCGCCGAGCGCCCGGGCCGTGCCCTGGCTCACCGTCTTGGTCATGGCGAACAGGGTCAGCCAGCTGGCCTGGGGATCCGTCACCCGCTTGGCGGTCTCGTCATGCTGATAGAGCTGGCTGCCATCGCTGTTTACCACGGCGCGAATGGCCGACAGCGGCTGGGTCAGCCCCTGGTTGGCGATGGGCAGGTACATCTGGTTCACCTCCATGGGCGAGAGCGCCACCGCCCCCAGCACCAGGGAAGGATAAGGCTGGATCTCCTGCTGGACCCCCAGCTTGTGCAGGGTGTCCACCACCTTGTCGAGCCCCACCTGCAGACCCAGGTTGACGGTCGGCACGTTGAGGGAGCTGGCGAGCGCTTCCATCAGCGGCACGCTCTGGCGGAACTTGCGATCGTAGTTCTGCGGCGTCCAGATCTGGCCATCCTGGCCGCGGATGCGGATCGGCTGATCCTTGAGCGGTGTGCCCAGGGTCAGGCCGTTGGAGAGACCGGTGAGATAGACAGCCGGTTTCACCAGGGAGCCTATCTGACGACGGGCATCCAGCGCACGGTTGAAGCCGGCGTAACGGGGATCCCGTCCCCCCACCATGGCGACCACCTCGCCCTTGTGCCAGTCGGAGACCACCATGGCCGCCTCCAGCTTCTTCTTGCCGCGCTGCTTCTCGATGGTGGCGAGGCCGGTCTCGACCGCCTGCTCGGCGGCGTGCTGGGCGATGGGATCCAGGCTGGTGAAGATCTTGAGGCCGGACTGCTTGAGCAGATCCGGGCCGAAGCGGTTCTGGATCTCCCGCTTGAGCAGCCCCATGAAGGCCGGGGTACGGCCATAGCTCATCTGGCCCCGGGTGATGATGCCAAGGGGCTGCTTGCTGGCCAGCTCATACTCGGCCTGGGTCAGGCTGCCGTGCTCCATCAGCAGTTTCAGCACCAGATCCCGGCGCGCCTTGGCCCGCTCGGGGAAGCGCCAGGGATCGTAATAGGAAGGCCCCTTCACCATGCCCACCAGCAGGGCCACCTGATCGATGTCCAGCTCGTTGACCGGGATGCCGAAGTAGAAGTAGGAGGCGAGCCCGAAGCCATAGACCCCTTGCGAGAAGTTCTGCCCCAGATAGACCTCGTTGAGGTAGGCCTCCAGGATCTCGTCCTTGCTGTAGCGGTAGTCGATGAGCACCGCCATATAGGCTTCCTGTGCCTTGCGCCACAGGCTGCGCTCCCGGGTCAGGAAGAAGTTCTTGGCGAGCTGCTGGGTGAGGGTGCTGCCCCCCTGCACTGTGCGGCCCGCCAGCACATTGGCTACCATGGCACGCATGATGGCCACCGGCGAGACGCCGCCGTGCTGATAGAAATCGCGATCTTCGGTGGTCAGCAGGGTCACCAGCAGACTGTCCGGCACCTCGGCGATGCGTACCAGCAGGCGATCCTCCCTGTCCTCGGTGTTGAGGCGATCCAGCAGCACAGGGTCCATCTGGGCATAACCTAGCTGACGCTGGTTCTCCAGAGACTGGATCCCCTCCAGCCGCGCACCGTTGAAGGTGAGACGCAGGCCACGGGCACCGTCGGCGCCGTCATGGAACTCGAACGGACGGCGTACCAGCTCGATGCGATTGCCGTTGACCGCGTACTCCCCCGGGGTGTGGGGCTGACGCACCTGCTTGTAGCTCAGCATGTTGAGCTCGCGCAGCATCTGGGTCTGGGAGAGGCGCTGGCTGGGGTAGAGCTCCAGCGGGCGGCTGTAGACCATCACGGGCAACTGCCACTTCTCGCCATCGAAGCGCTCGCGCACCTTGGTATCGAGGTAGATGCCGAACACCACCATAAAGGCCGCCACCACCAGGGAGAGCTTGAAGCCAAGCCAGAACAGCTTGCGCCAGATGGTGCGTTTGGGAGCTGCCTTCTTGGGAGGGCTCTTGCGTCGTTGGGTTGCCATAAATCCTCTTTGCTTTCCTTTCTACTTGTTATGTCGCATTCGCGAACGTCCGATCGGGCTTAACCAATCGAATCTGGATCCTGGGTTTCATTTCGCCAGACATTCGCCAGACAAATGGATGCCCACTCCCTCATCCCAACCCTTCTTCCACAAGGGGAGAAGGGAGCAAACACCAAGCTCGATCGGTTCCCTCTCCCTCTGGGAGAGGGCCAGGGCCGTCTGCTGGAGTTGGGCTTAGCTAGGCTCAGCACCAACCTAGATCCCCATCTTCTTCTTGGTGACCTTGGTCGGCATGGCCTCCAGGGGGTTGTCCGGCCAGTAGTGGCGGGGGTAACGACCCTTCATCTCTTTCTTCACCTGCTCGTAGGATCCCGCCCAGAAGGCGGCGAGATCGGCGGTGATCTGCAGCGGTCGCTGGGCCGGAGAGAGTAGCTCCACCACCAGGGGCACCCGGCCATCGGCCACGCAGGGGGTCGTGCCCTGCCCGAACATCTCCTGAATGCGCACCGGGATCACCGGGGCCTGCCCCGGCTGATAGCGGATCCGCACCCGGCTGCCGGTCGGCGCGCTGAAGTGGCTCGGCAGCGCCTCGTCCAGCCGTTTTGGCAAGGGCCAGGGCAGGGACTGGCGCAGCAGATCGGAGAGGTTGAGCCTCTTGAGCTGCTCCAGCCGGGTCATGCCGCTCAGGGCAGGCAAGAGCCACTCCTCCAGCCGGGCCAGCAGACTCTCGTCGTCCATGGCGGGCCAGCCCTCGTCGGGCAACCAGTCGCGGGCGCAGCGCAATCGGGCCAGCAAGCCTTCGCTGCCCTCGTCCCAGGGCAGCACGTGCAGCCCTTTGCGACGAATGCCCTGCAACAGGCAGCGCCCCTTCTGCTCGTCAGAGAGATCCGTCAACGGCCGCTGGCCGAGCACCAGTTCGCCGATCACCTGCTGGCGTTCGGCCCGCACCCGCTCTTCCCGCTCGTCCCAGTCGAACCACTGGCGCTCGCTCACCAGCTCCGGCAGCTGGCGCACCAGCTCGTCCAGCGCCACCGGCTCGGCGATGAAGATGCGGCTGCCGCGATCGTTCTGCCCCATCTCGATGGCGATCAGGGCCCCTTGTCCCTGACATGGGTGACCTTCTACCAGATCGCAGCCGATCCCACCACTGAGTTGATAGCGGCTGCCACTGCGCAGCTTGCCGATCCGGTCCGGCCAGGCGAGGGCGCACAGCAGCCCCAGCCACTGACCCTGGGCGGTCGCAGGCCTTGCGCCAAGGCGCTCGAACCAGCGGGCTGCCCCCTGACGCAGGGCCCCCAGACGACGATGGAAGAGCACGGAAAGGCGCTCAGATCCTCGCAGATCTTCTTCCAGCAGCGCCACCAGGAAAGCCCCATCGGCGACAATCCCTGTCAGACCCTCGGCCTCCAGCTCCCGGGCCCGCAACAACATGCGCGCCAGACGTGGATGAGTGCCGAAGGCGGCCATGGTGCGGCCGGCCGGGGTGAGTTGTTGCTCACCCTCCGCCTTCATGGCCCCCAGGGCCACCAGCAGGCGCCGGGCGCTCGCCACCGCCGCCGCAGGGGGTATGTCGAGCAGCGGCAGGCTCTCCACCCTGGCGCCCCACTGGGCGGCGTCCAGCAGCAGACCGGTCAGCTCCTGGGTGAGGATGTCCGGCGGACTCTGCTCGGCGAGGCGCTCCTGCACTTCGCTGCTCCAGAGCCGGTAGCAGACCCCGGGGCCGAGACGGCCGGCACGGCCTGCCCGCTGGGTGGCGGAGGCCCTGGCAATCTGACGGGTCTCCAGCCGGGTGACGCCGCTTCTCAGATCGAAGGTGGCGCGCCGCTCCAGCCCGCTGTCGATGACCACGGATACCCCCTCTATGGTGAGGGAGGTCTCCGCCACATTGGTGGTGAGCACCAGCTTGCGACTCCCCGCCGGGGCGGGCTCTATGGCCGCCTGCTGGGCCGCCATGTCGAGGCGGCCGTAGAGGGGGGCGAGGCGCACGTCATCCGGCAGGCGCCCCTCCAGCCACTGGGCGAGCCGCTCTATTTCCCCCTGCCCCGGCAGGAACACCAGGGCACTGCCCCCGTGGGCCGCCAGCGCCTCCAGCACCACGGCGCCCACCTGGGGCTCCAGCCACTGCTGGCGATTGGCGGGGCGGTAGTGGTAGTCGATGGGAAAGCCGCGCCCCTCGGAGCGGATCACAGGGGCGTCCGGCAACAGGCTCTCGAGCGCCATGCCCTCCAGGGTGGCGGACATAATGAGCAGCTTGAGATCGTCACGCAGCCCCTGCTGGCTCTCGATGGCGAAGGCCAGGGCGGTATCGGCATGCAGGCTGCGCTCGTGGAATTCGTCGAAGATCACCAGGGAGACGCCGGTCAGCTCGGGGTCTTGCTGCAACATCCGGGTCAGCACCCCCTCGGTCACTATCTCGAGCCGGGTCGCGGCACTGGTGCGACTCTCGCCCCGCACTCGCAGCCCGATGCGCTCCCCCACCTTCTCCCCGAGCTGGCGCGCCAAGAAGCCCGCTATGTTACGGGCCGCGAGGCGGCGGGGCTCCAGCATGATGATGCGGCCGGGCAGCCGGTTTAGGCGCACCAGCTCCAGGGGCAGCAGGGTCGACTTGCCCGCCCCCGGCGGGGCCTGCAGTATCACGCTGGCGTGGCTGTCGATGGCATCAAACAGCTCGGGCAGTACAGAGACGATGGGGAGTTGGGACAAAACGGCGAAGACCTTCTGTGATGACCAGGAAAACGGCGCCCATTCTGCCACAGCCAGCCGCCCACCGTCAGCAGCCGTGCCGGATGCGCGCCAACCGGTTGGGGCAGACCCGGGGAGCACTCAGCCCGCCCGGACAAGCGCGAGACGCGACCAGGAGACATCCGCAGACGAGCTGCCATAGAATGGTTCTTTCATGTGAGTACCACGAGGACCGACGCTGCGCATGCCCAGACTCTTCTTTGCCCTGCCCCTGCACCAGCTTGCCCCCGCCCTGATCGACTGGCGCGAACGGCGCCCCTGGCCCGGCCTGCCGGTGCCCGAGCGCAATCTGCATTTGACCCTGGCCTTTCTCGGTGAGGCCGACGAGGCCACTCGGGACAGGCTGATCGCCGCCGCCGCACAGCAGCGCTGCCCCCCTTTCAGCGTCCATCTGGATCAGACCGGCTGGTTTCAGCGTGCCAGGGCTGCCTGGGTGGGGCCCAGCGAGTGGCCAAACGAGCTGAACGTCCTCGCCAGGGCCCTGCGTCGCCACGGCGAGAAGCTGGGGCTGGGTAACGGGGAACAGGGCTACCGCCCCCATGTCACCCTGTCGCGCAAGGCTGGCGAGGCCCCGGAGGCGCTGCCCGCCCCCGATCTTGTGCTGCAGGCGGACAGCTTCTGCCTCTACCAGTCCGTCAGCACCCCGCAGGGGGTCAGCTATGAACCCATCGCCTGCTGGCCCCTACGTGCCCGCATCAAAGAGACCAACAGCGAGGAGCTGACCCCATGACCTTCGATCCCCCTTTGCAATCCGGTCTGCTCATCGCCCGCTACAAGCGCTTCCTCACCGATGTGCAGCTGGCCGATGGTGAGACCATCACCATCCACTGCGCCAATACCGGCGCCATGACGGGTTGTGCCGATCCGGGCACCCGGGTCTGGTACTCCACCTCGAACAACCCCAAGCGCAAGCTGGCCCACAGCTGGGAGATAGCCCAGAGCCCGGCGGGCCACTTCATCTGCGTCAACACGGCGCGGGCCAACCAGATCGCCCGGGAGCTCATCGAGCAAGGGGCGCTGGCGCCGCTGGCGGGTTATGCCAGGCTGCGCACCGAGGTGAAATACGGGGAGGAGAACAGCCGCATCGACCTGTTGCTGGAAGACGATCACAGGCCAAGTTGTTACATAGAGGTGAAATCTGTCACCCTGCTCGACGAGCGGGAACAAGCGGGCATGGGCTACTTCCCCGATGCGGTCACCGCCCGTGGCGCCAAGCACTTGCGTGAATTGATGGCCATGAAGGCGGCAGGGCACAGAGCCGTGCTGCTGTTCATGGTTTTGCACTCCGGCATCGCGAGAATGCGCCCTGCAGCCCATATAGATCCGCACTATAGTCAGCTTGTTGAGCAGGCGATGGCGGCAGGGGTTGAAATTTTATGCTATCGCCCCCATGTTGGGGTGCAGGGCATGGTGGCTCAAGATTTTATTCCATTTGAATCTGACCATCTGCTACCCGAGGGCTGAGAATAAATGCTGGAGTGGGTAACATTATTGACAAGGCTTGTTTGCCTCCCGTTGACCCTTCTGCTATAGATACCGCCCTCAATTTATGGATGGCACGGGTAGCGTGCTGAATTAGGAGACAGGGCATGCCAACAGGCGAAAACAGGAAATCTCTGGGCCCCCTGGCCATTGCGGGTGTAGAGCCTTACCAGGTAAAAGCCGGTGAGGAGTACATGAATGACCAACAAAAGGTACATTTTCGCAAGATCCTGGGAGCCTGGCGCAACCAACTGATGCAGGAAGTTGACCGCACCGTCGACCACATGAAGGATGAGGCTGCAAACTTCCCGGATCCGGTCGATCGCGCCGCGCAGGAAGAAGAGTTCGCACTCGAACTGCGCACCCGCGACCGTGAACGCAAGCTGATCAAGAAGATCGAAAAGACCTTGCTGCTGCTCGAAGAAGACGACTTTGGTTACTGCGAACATTGCGGTATCGAAATCGGTATTCGTCGTCTGGAAGCCCGTCCGACTGCCGACCTCTGTGTCGACTGCAAGACGCTGGCTGAAATCAAGGAAAAACAGATGGCTGGCTGATGCCGCTCATCGACATGGACAAAAAAAGGGAGCTCGCAGGCTCCCTTTTTTATTGAGCTTTTCCCACGACCATCCCAGAATGCAGCCTCAATGCATCGTCTACCCGAATTTCCATGGCCATGACTCCCTCCTCCCCTGTTCGACCCCATGTTGGTCGCTTCGCCCCCTCCCCGTCCGGTCCGCTCCACTTTGGCTCCCTGGTCGCCGCCCTTGGCAGCTTCTTGCAGGCGAGATCGCTGCAGGGGCGCTGGCTGGTGCGCATCGAGGACATAGATCCGCCGCGGGAGATGGCCGGGGCCAGCGGGCTCATCCTCCAGACACTGGAGGCCCATGGCCTCGGCTGGGATGGGGAGGTGATGTACCAGAGCGCGCGCCACGGCCGTTATGACGAGATCATCGAGGGGCTCTATCGGGCCGGGGATCTCTACTGGTGCCGCTGCACCCGGCGCGAGATCATGGCGGCGGGCGGCTTCTACAACGGCCATTGCCGCACCCTGGGGCTGACGGCAGAGGGCTGCGCCGCCCGCCTGCGCCAGCATAATCCCGTCTACCACTTCGAGGATGAGTTGCAGGGCCATATTGCGGTGCCTGCGGCGCTCGCCGAGGAGGACTTCATCGTGCGCCGCCGGGATGGCCTCTATGCCTACAACCTGGCGGTGGTGGTGGATGACATGGACAGCGGCATCACAGAGATAGTGCGCGGCGCCGATCTGCTGGAGCCCACTGTGCGCCAGATTGCCCTCTACCAGACACTGGGGGCAGACGTCCCCGCCTGGGTGCACCTGCCGCTGGCGGTGCTGGCGGATGGCAACAAGCTGTCGAAGCAGAACCATGCGCCGGCACTGGCACTGGATGACGTCAGGCCCGCCCTGTGGCAGGCCCTCGCCTTCCTCGGCCAGTGCCCGCCGCCTTGCCTGAGAGAGAATACCGTCGACGAGATCATCGCCTGGGGCATTGCCCATTGGCAGTTGGCCCGGGTTCCCCGCCAGCAGAAGATAGTGCTGGGGGCCAGATAAGCAGGCCCCCGGAGCAAAAGCAGGCCGCCGCGCTTCTCATTTGAGCAGGCCAGAACCCGGGGAACTGAAAGCGTCGTTCCTTGTACGAGCTGGCCCGAATCGGGGAAGCAGACCGCAGCGTTTCTCATTTGGTCGGGCCTGAGCTATGATAGGCCGCTATTTTTTGGCCTCCCGTCAATTTGAAGTCATGAAGAGGTGTACCATTTTTTCCCAGATCGCAAACTTTTGCCGCAAGGTGCTCGGCAAGGAAGACGGCGAGCAGTCGATGGAGTCTCCCATTCCAGCCCGTGTCGCCGGTCAACGCCGAACCTTGAGCCGTGACCAGCACCCCATCTCGCGCAAAGAGATCAGCGAGAATGCGCTCAAGGTGCTCTACCGCCTGAACAAGGGGGGCTACGAAGCCTACCTGGTGGGTGGTGGCGTCCGGGATATTCTGCTCGGGAGAACGCCAAAGGATTTCGACATCGCCACCGATGCCACGCCGGAGCAGATCAAGGCGTTGTTCAGCAACTGCCGCCTGATCGGCCGTCGTTTCCGCCTGGCCCACATCGTCTTTGGTCGTGACGTGATCGAAGTGGCTACCTTCCGTGGTCACCACCATCAGGTCAATACCAGCAAGCACGTATCGGCCCAGTCTGATGAAGGCATGCTGCTGCGCGACAACGTCTACGGCACCATAGAAGAGGATGCCGAGCGCCGTGACTTTACCGTCAACGCCCTCTACTACAGCGCCAAGGATTTCACCCTGCACGACTTCGAGGGTGGCATCGAGGATCTTGCCGAGCGCAAGCTGGAGCTGATCGGTGACCCCGAGACCCGCTACCGGGAAGATCCGGTGCGCATGCTGCGCGCCGTGCGCTTCGCCGCCAAGCTGGAGATGACCATAAGCCCGCGCACCGCCGCCCCCATCCGGGAACTGGCGCCGCTGCTGCAGGACATTCCGGCCGCCCGTCTGTTCGAGGAGACCCTCAAGCTGTTCCTGGCCGGTGACGGTCTCGCCACCTACAAGCTGCTGCGCGAATACGGGCTGTTCCAGCCCCTGTTCCCCCAGGTCGCCGCCCTGTTCACCCCCAACGGCAACTCGCCCTACGAGCAGTTCATCGAACTGGCGTTGATGGATACCGATACCCGGGTCCGTGAAGACAAGCGTGTCACCCCGGCCTTCCTCTATGCCACCCTGCTGTGGGGCGCCGTCGAGGCCCGTGCCCGGGTGCTGGAAAACGAGAGCGGCCTGCCCTGGCACGACGCCTTCATGCTGGCCATCAACGAGGTGCTGGATGCTCAGGTGCGGATCATCGCCGTGCCGCGCCGCTTCACCACGGATGTGCGCGACATCTGGGCCCTGCAACAGCGCCTGACCCGTCGTCAGGGCCGTCACCCCGAGCGGGCCATGGAGCATCCAAAGTTCCGTGCAGCCTTTGACTTCCTGCTGCTGCGCAACCGGGTCGAGCGCGGCCTCGGCGAGCTGGCCAGCTGGTGGGAGCGCTATGTGGCCTCCAACCCGGATGTGCGTCCGCAACTGCAACGGGAAGCGACCCGCCGCCCGGCGAGCGGTGAGCGTGCTCCGGCGGCCGAGCCGCGCGGAGACGGTGAGAAACGCAGCAGCAACAGCCGCAACCGCCGCCGCCCCCGTCGTCGCAAGCCGAAAGCGGCAGAATAAAGGCCACCCGATGATCGAGGTCTTCGTTGCCATCGGATCCAACCTGGGCAACCCCGTCGCCCAGGCCAGACAGGCTGTCGCCGCCCTGGGCAGGCTGCCGGAATCCGAATTGCAACAGGCCTCGCAGCTTTACGGCAGCCGCCCCATGGGCCCTGCGGATCAGCCGGACTACGTCAATGCCGTGGTGCGGCTTCATACCCGGCTAGGCCCCCTGGCTTTGCTGGATCAACTGCAGAAAATCGAGCGGGAACAGGGACGTGTGCGCAAGGACGAGCGTTGGGGTCCAAGAACCCTGGATCTGGATCTGCTGCTGTACGGCGAGCAAGTCATCCAGCATGAACGCCTGATCGTTCCCCACTACGGCATGAAGGAGCGGGAGTTCGTCCTGCTGCCCCTTGCCGAAATCGCCCCCGCCCTGGTGCTGCCCTGCGGCACCCCGCTTACCGAACTGGTTGCCCGCTGCCCGCGCAATGGTCTCGAGATCCTTGCCGCCGCCACGGGCGAGTAGACGAGTAGGAGCAACGTAATGAGCAAGATCACCATCACCGACCTGCAGAAGATGAAGCAGGACGGACAAAAAATCACCGCCATCACCGCCTATGATGCCACCTTCGCCAAGCTGTTCGACGACGAAGGCGCCCAGGTGCTGCTCATCGGTGATTCCCTCGGCATGGTGCTGCAGGGCGGGGACGACACCCTGGCCGTCAGCATGGATGAGATGGTCTATCACACCCGCTGCGTGGTGCGTGGCACCAGCAAGGCATTGGTCATCACGGATATGCCGTTTATGAGCTACGCCACTCCCGAGCAGACCTACCAGAACGCCGCCCGGCTGATGGCCGCCGGCGCCCGCATGGTGAAGATGGAAGGGGGCGACTGGCTGTGCGAGAGCATTCGCCACCTGACCCGCAACGGCGTGCCTGTCTGCGGTCACCTGGGGCTGACCCCGCAATCCGTCCACGTGTTTGGCGGCTTCAAGGTGCAGGGGCGCGACGAGTTCCACGCCCAGGAGATCTACCGTCAAGCCCTGGAGCTGCAAGCGGCCGGTATCCAGCTGCTGGTGCTCGAATGCGTGCCGGTCGCTCTGGCCGAGCGCATCAGCAAGGCGCTGCGCATCCCGGTGATCGGCATAGGCGCGGGCCCGGCCACCGATGGCCAGATCCTGGTGATGCACGACGCCTTTGGCATCACCTCCGGCTATGTGCCCAAGTTCACCAAGAACTTCCTGGCCGAGACGGGTGACATGCGCGCCGCCATCCGCCTCTATGTGCAGCAGGTCAGCGAGGGCACCTTCCCCGGTCCCGAGCACTGCTTCAACTGATCCAGGCCTCATGAACCGCAACGGGGGCTAAGCCCCCGTTTCGCATCCCTCTCTGGCCCTTTCAATTCCTGTTTCTTTGTTCTATCCGAAGGTGAACTGTTGGTGATGTTGCTCGTGAACTATCCCGTGCCATCCACACTGGCCCTTTCAATCCCTGTTTGTTTGACCTATCCGAAGGTGAACTGTTGATGTTGGTTGTGAACAATCCTGCCGCTCTGCGTGAACAGATCGGCCAATGGCGCCGCGAAGGCCACGCCATCGCATTCGTGCCCACCATGGGCAATCTGCACCAGGGCCATCTGACCCTGGTCGATGAGGCCCGCAGCCGCGGCGACAAGGTGGTGGTCAGCATCTTCGTCAACCCCTTGCAGTTCGACAAGGCCGAGGATCTCGCCAACTATCCCCGCACCCTGGAGCAGGACTGCGCCGCCCTGCAGGCCGCCGGCGTGGATCTGGTGTTCACCCCGACCCCGGAGCTGATGTATCCCCAGGGGCTCGCCAGCCAGACCTTCGTCGAGGTGCCGGGTCTCTCCAGCCTGCTGGAAGGGGCGCTGCGCCCTGGCCACTTCCGTGGTGTCAGCACTGTCGTCACCAAGCTGTTCAACCTGGTGCAGCCCGACGTGGCCTGCTTCGGCCAGAAGGATTACCAGCAGCTGGCGCTTATTCGCAAGATGGTGACCGACATGGCCATGCCGGTCGAGATAATCGGCGTGCCCACTGTGCGGGCCGAGGACGGGCTGGCGCTCTCCTCGCGCAACGGCTACCTGACCGCCGCCGAGCGGGCCCTGGCCCCCGAGCTCGCGCGTACCATGAACTGGATTGCCGAGCAGATTGAAGCGGGGAACCACCACCTCCCCTCCCTGGTGGCCCAGGCCAGCCAGCGTCTCGACAACGCAGGATTCAGGACGGACGCCATCGACATCGTCGACGCCGACACCCTGGAATCCTCCACTTCTGCCAGCAAGCGGCTGGTGATCCTGATGGCTGCCTATCTGGGCAAGGCCCGCCTCATCGACAACCGAGTTGTCACCCTCATCAGCGCAAGCAACGACTGACAGTCCCGATGGCCGACCCTTACCCCGGCAAGGCCCGCCTTATCGACAATAGCGTCGTCGCCCTTCAGGGTTGAGACACGGCAAGGAGAAACAGATGTCCAAGAAGGTTTATTGCATCGCCCAGTTCCTGCCCAAGCCGGGCAAGGAGCAGGCCCTGTTCCAGGTTTTGCAGGGGCTGGAGCCCAACACCCTTAGGGAAGACGGCTGCCTGCAGTACAGAGTCACCCGCCACATTGCCAGCCCCTTCGCCGAGGGGGAGAGCTTCCCCATCGTCTTCAACGAGATCTGGCAAGACATGGCCAGCTTCGAGGCCCACTGCCAGCGCGCCGAGATCAAGGCCTTCTTCGAGCGTTACTGTCTGGCCGAAGAGGGTCTGGCGGCCAAGTGGAACGTCTGCGTCTACAGCGACGAGCCGGCGGACTATGATGCCCCTGCCCTCTGAGGCAGATCCTCAGCACATAAAAAGGCGCCTTTCGGCGCCTTTTTCATGGTTGCAACTCAGTGCCGCAGCCCTGTCCCGCGGGAAATCAGCCACCACGCCAGCCCGTAGAGGGCGACGATGAAGCCGATGATGATGAGGTAGGCGGTGCCGAGCGGCACGTCGGAGATGCCGAGGAAGCCGTAGCGGAACGCGTTCACCATGTAGATGATGGGGTTCACCTGGGAGACCCCCTGCCAGAAGGGCGGCAGCAGGCTGATGGAGTAGAAGACCCCCCCCAGATAGGTGAGCGGCGTCAGGATGAAGGTCGGGATGATGCTGATGTCATCGAACGACTTCGCGAACACGGCGTTGATCAGCCCCCCCAGGGAGAACAGGATCGAGGTCAGCAGCACGGTGAAGCAGACACTGAACAGATGGTGGACCTGCAGCGGCACGAAGAACAGGGAGACCAGGGTGACGATGAGACCGACACAGAGGCCCCGGGCCACGCCGCCGCCCACGTAGCCCGCGATGATGATGTAGTTGGGCACTGGCGCCACCAGCAGCTCCTCCACGTTGCGCTGGAACTTGGCGCTGTAGAAGGAGGAGGCGACGTTGGAGTAGGAGTTGGTGATGACCGACATCATGATGAGGCCGGGCACGATGAACTCCATGTAGCTGAAACCGCCCATGTCACCGATGCGCGACCCTATGAGGTTGCCGAAGATGACGAAGTAGAGGCTCATGGTGATGGCCGGCGGCACCAGGGTCTGGATCCAGATGCGGGTAAAGCGGCTCACTTCCTTGGCCAGTATGCTCTTGAAGGCGATGTAATAGGTCATGGGATTCATGCTTTGCGACCCTCCTCTACCAGGTTGACGAACAGCTCTTCCAGCCGGTTTGCCTTGTTGCGCATGCTCAGCACCTGCACCCCCTGGGCGGAGAGCTGCTCGAACAGGCTGTTGAGGGACTGGCTCTTGTCCAGCTCCACCTCCAGGGTGTGCTCATCCTGCATGCGACCGTTGAATTCGGGCAGGGTCGGCACCTGGCTGCCGGGCACCAGATCCAGCAGGAAGGTCTCCCGCCCCAGCTTGCCGAGCAGGTTCTTCATGCTGGTGTTCTCGATGAGGCGCCCCTTGTCGATGATGCCGATGTTGCGGCACAGCATCTCTGCCTCTTCCAGGTAATGGGTGGTGAGTATGATGGTGACACCCTGCTCGTTGAGCTCCTTGAGGAAACTCCACATGGAACGACGGATCTCGATGTCCACCCCGGCGGTCGGCTCATCCAGGATCAGCAGCCTGGGCTCGTGCATCAGGGCGCGGGCTATCATCAGCCGGCGCTTCATGCCGCCGGAGAGGGTACGGGCCGCCATGTCACGCTTGTCCCACAGATCGAGCTGGCGAAGGTACTTCTCGGCACGCACCTTGGCCTCGGCCCTTGGCACACCGTAGAAACCGGCCTGGTGGGTGACAATCTGGCTCACCTTCTCGAACTGGCTGAAGTTGAACTCCTGGGGCACCAGCCCGAGCTGGGCCTTGGCCAGCTCCAGATCGGTGTCGATGTCGTAACCGAACACCTTGACCTTGCCGGCACTCTTGTTCACCAGCGAACTGATCACGCCGATGGTGGTGGACTTGCCCGCCCCGTTCGGGCCGAGCAGGGCGAAGAAATCTCCCTGCTTGACGGTGAGATCTATGCCCTTGAGGGCTTCGACGCCCCCCTGATAGGTCTTCTTCAGACCGCTGATTTCCAATGCGTTCATTGCAACCCCTGTGATGGATGAGCCCATCTCGAGACAGAAAAGGCGGCTTTAGCGCCGCCTGAAGACAGTCGATGGCGGGCGGCCAAGCTGCCCTGCCACGTCCGAGCCTTGCTTACTCTTGCGGAACTACCTTGCCGATGAAGGGCAGATTACGGTACTTCTGGGCGTAGTCGATGCCACAGCCCACCACGAACTCGTCCGGGATGGCGAAGCCAATCCAGTCCACCGGCACCTGGACCTCACGACGGGACGGCTTGTCCAGCAGGGTACAGATGGCGAGGGATTTAGGTTCGCGCAGGGAGAGGATCTCGCGCACCTTGTTGAGGGTGTAACCGGTGTCGATGATGTCCTCGACGATCACCACGTCCTTGCCTTTGATGTCGTCATCCAGATCTTTGAGGATGCGCACGTCACGGGTGCTGTGCATGCCGGAGCCATAGCTGGAGGCAGTCATAAAATCCAGGGTGATGGGCAGCTGGCACTGACGGCAGAGATCGGCCAGGAAGACGCAGGAGCCGCGCAAGAGGCCAATCATCACGACTTCATCGGAGCCCTGGTAACGGGCGGTGATCTCTTCACCAAGTTTGGCGATCCGGGCGGCGACGTCAGCCTCGGAGATCATCACCTCGACGTTGTGTTTCATCACTTACTCCAATAATGGCCAAAGGGTTATTGGCCGTTCATTAACATCAAAACCGATGATTCTACCACTCCAACCGGAAGGCGTCAGGCATACGTGATGCTTTTATCGGCTTATTTTAATTGATAGAGTTAGCAAGCCTTCGGGCATTATCGGTGACAATACTATAAACACCATAATCAATAACTATTAGATGAAAAAACTATGGAACCACGCGCAGAAATAAGACGTCGGACCCGGCTGTCGCCGGAGGCTCGTCGTGATCAATTGATGGAATGTGCCATCGAGGTATTTTCCCGTCGCGGCATTGGCCGTGCGGGACATGCCGAAATTGCCGAGCAGGCCAAAGTCTCGGTTGCCACCGTGTTCAACTATTTCAACACCCGTGAAGATCTGGTCGATGAAGTGCTGGCCGAGATTGAAGGCTTTGTGCAGCAGATCCTCGAGCAGGCGTACAACGGCCAGGGCTCGGTCAGGGACAGCATCCACCGCCACGTGAAGCTGTTCGTTGACGCCGCCTATGACAAACCGGACCACGCCAGTATCTGGCTGGAATGGAGCTCGTCGGTACGGGAAGAGGTCTGGCCCCGTTACACCCGCCTGCTGGACAAGGCGCTGGAGCGCATCGCCCCCCACCTGCAAGCAGCCATGGACAGTGGCGAGATCCAGAGCGTGCTGTCGGCGCAGGATCTGGCCCGCTCCCTGACCGGGTTCGGCTACGTCATGATGCAGATGATCAATCAGCCACAGCGCCCGAGCCGGGAAGAAGTGACCGATTTTCTGTTCAAGTACGTGACGGCCCCCCTCCAGGTGGTCTGATCCTCCCTGCCAATAAAAAGTGGCGCCGGACTGTTCAGGTCGGCGCCGCTTTTGTTTGTCTCTCTTTCGTCTCGTTGGCTCAGGACTTGCCATAGCCCCAGCGCTCGGTCAGCGTATGCTCGACGCCCAGATGATCTAGGATGCGGGCGACCATGAAGTCCACCAGATCCTCGATGCTTTTGGGCTCATGATAAAAACCAGGTGCGGCCGGCATTATGGTCACCCCGAGCCGCGCCAGTTTCAGCATGTTTTCCAAATGGATCGCCGAGAAGGGGCTCTCGCGGGGCACCAGAATGAGCTGGCCGCGCTCCTTGATCACCACATCCGCCGCCCGCTCCAGCAGGTTGTCGGAGGCGCCGTTGGCGATGGCCGAGACGGTGCCCATGGAGCAGGGGCAGACCACCATCTGCCTGGGCGCCGCCGAGCCGGAGGCCACAGGCGAGAACCACTCCTCCTTGCCGCAGGCCACTATCTGCCCCTCTTTGGCGCCATACTGGCGACAGAGAAAGGCCGACAGCTCTTTCGGCGAGCCCGGCCACTCCTGCTGCTGCTCGGTCTTGAGCACCACCCGGGCGGCCGAAGAGGCGAGCAGATAAACCTTGTAGTCCGCCTGCACCAGACACTGGAGCAGGCGCAGGGCATAGGGGGCGCCGGAGGCGCCGGTCAGCGCCAGGGTGATCTGCTTGTTCATGATGTGCCTTGCTTGAGGCGGGCTATCAGCTTGTCGTGAATGCCGCCGAAGCCGCCGTTGCTCATGATCAGAATATGATCCCCCGCGCGGCTCTCAGCCACCAGGGCGCTGATCAGGGCCTCCAGATCGTCAAACACCTGAGCCGGACGGCTCATGTGAGCGGTTACCTCGCCAAGGTCCCAACCGATGTTCGCCGGCTGGAAGAAGAACACCTCGTCGGCGCCGTCGAAGCAACCTGCCAGCTCCTCCTTGTGCACCCCCAGCTTCATGGTGTTGGAGCGGGGCTCCAGCACCGCCAGAATGCGGGCCTTACCCACCTTGGCACGCAGGCCGCCGAGGGTGGTCTCGATGGCGGTGGGGTGGTGGGCAAAGTCGTCATAGACGCTGATGCCCGCCACCTCGCCCTTGAGCTCCATCCGCCGCTTGGGGGACTTGAACTGGCAAAGGGCGGCTATGCCGTGCTCCACCATGACACCGGCATGGCGGGCAGCGGCGATGGCCATCAGGCCGTTGTTGACGTTGTGCTCGCCTATGCACTCCCAGTGCACCTCGCCCTGCTTGACCCCATCCAGCCACACCTCGAAGACGGAGCCGTCATCGGCCAGCTTGACCGCCTTCCACTTGGCGTCGTCCTGACCCACCAGCTCCACCTCGCTCCAGCAGCCCATCTTGCGCACGGCGGTGAGGTTGTCATCGGCCTGGGGGAAGAGCACCCGGCCGTTGCTCGGTACTGTGCGCATCAGGTGATGGAACTGGCGCTGGATGGCGGCGAGATCCGGGAATATGTCCGCGTGGTCGAACTCCAGGTTGTTCATCACCAGGGTACGCGGATGGTAGTGGACGAACTTGGAGCGCTTGTCGAAGAAGGCGCAGTCATACTCGTCCGCCTCGATGACGAAGAAGGGGGCGGAGCCCAGGCGCGCGGAGACCGGGAAGTTGCCCGGTACGCCACCGATGAGGAAACCGGGCTCCAGCTTGGCGTATTCCAGCACCCAGGCCAGCATGCTGGCGGTGGTGGTCTTGCCATGGGTGCCCGCCACGGCCAGCACCCAGCGATCCTGCAGCACGTGCTCCAGCAGCCACTGGGGGCCGGAGATGTAGGGCAGGTTGCGATCCAGCACATACTCCACGCAAGGGTTGCCACGGCTCATGGCGTTGCCTATCACCACCAGATCCGGCGCCGGATCGAGCTGGGACGGGTCATAGCCCTCGGTCAACTCGATACCTTGCTGCTCGAGCTGGGTGCTCATGGGGGGATAGACGTTGGCATCCGAGCCGGTGACTCGATAGCCCAGCTGTTTCGCCAACACCGCCAGACCACCCATGAAGGTGCCGCAGATCCCGAGAATGTGAATGTGCATACCGCTGCCTTTTCCAGTAAGGGAGTGCGCATTCTAGGGTCTCTTGACCCGGTGGCACAAGCCGCGACCATGACCAGAGCGCAGCCAGGCCCGGCAAGGCGACAGAAATCGGACGGCCTCAGGCGACGCGACATCCACCAGCACGCTCCCCTGCCCGCGAAATATGGTCATTTGACGGGACATCGCTATAATGTCGGCCTGCAAACTTGACTCCAACACTCAAAGGAAACGTCATGAGCCTGAACCTGGTACCGGCTGGCAAGAGCCTGCCTGACGACATCTACGTCATCATCGAAATCCCGCAGAATGCCGACCCGATCAAATACGAAGTCGACAAGGACAGCGGTGCCATCTTCGTTGATCGCTTCATGTCCACCCCTATGTTCTACCCGTGCAACTACGGTTACGTGAACGCCACCCTGTCCCTGGACGGGGATCCCGTCGACGTGCTGGTGCCGACTCCCTACCCGCTGCTGGCCGGCTCCGTCATTCGCTGCCGTCCGGTCGGCGTGCTGAAGATGACCGACGAATCTGGCGAAGATGCCAAGATCGTGGCCGTGCCGCACTCCAAGCTGACCAAGCAGTACGATCACATCCAGGATGTGAACGACCTGCCCGAGCTGCTGAAAGCCCAGATCCAGCACTTCTTCGAGCGCTACAAAGAGCTGGAAGCGGGCAAGTGGGTCAAGGTGGAAGGTTGGGGCGACAAGGCCGCCGCCGAAGCTGAAATTCTGACTTCTGCCGAGCGTTACGCTGCCAAGTAAGCGTCTCACTCGCAAAAAAAGGCGCCTTATGGCGCCTTTTTTATTGGCCGCTGCGGGGACTGACCGGGGGATCCCCCTGGATATAGAGGTCGCGCCCGTTCTGCCGATAGGGGCGGTAATAGTTGTCACCACAGCGATATTCCTGCCCGGCGCCCCCCACCAGATCGCAGTTGACCGGCAGCACCTCCAGCCACTTGATAGCCTGCTGGAACCGCAACCACTCCTGCCATTCATGTTCCCGCGCCAGCTGATCCCGCAGGGCGAAGGTATCTGCCGTGGACATGCCCTGATTGACGATCACCTGACCCGCCAGTGCCGGCAGAGAGAGCAATATCAGCAAACACATTGAAACAGGCTTCATGGTTATTTCCCGCATGACTTATTTCCCTGATTAAATTTAAAGCTGGATCAGATAATTACCAATATTGTCATCACTAGACCAATCCAAATTCCGTCGGCTCACCTAGTTGTTTAGTATCACCCAAGCAGGATGCACACCATGAAACTGGCACAAGGCCTGATGTGGAGTCTACTCTTCGGCTCCGCGGCTATGGCCAACGAGGTCAACCTGAGCTGGCAGTGGCAATCAGCCGACGGTCAACGCAAGCACCTGCAACTGAGCACGGACGAGCGGGTCCTCTCGGCCAGCCGCCACGAGATGACGCTGCTCGATGCCTCCCTCAACTATCCGCTGGAGACCCTCTACTCCTACATCAGCCCCAGGCTCTACAACAGCATCAACCAGATCAACCAGAACAGCCCGGAGACGGCGACCAAGTTTCGCAATCTGGAGCAGGCCTTCACCCTGCATGACGACAGCCTCGAATCCACCCAGTTCTGGCAGGCCTATGAGCAGTATCAGGAAGATGCCTTCTACGAGATGCGGGTGCTGCCCTGCGTGCACCCTGCCAATCGCCAGCTCCCCTGCGTGAGGCCCAACTACTCCCAGCTGTTCTACCAGTTCAAGGGGGATCTCAAGCCCCTGGCCAGGCAGTTCTCGGCCAAGGATCTGGCCACCAGCGTCAACCTGTTGCAGGAGTGGTTAAGCGCCATCCCCACCCCGCCCGAACAGATGGATCACTTCGCCCCTCCCCTGCAGGCCCTGCAGGACAACAAGGCCGACAGCGACGAGAAGGCGCTGCTGATGGCCAGCCTGCTGGCCGAGCTGGCACCGCAATACAACCTCAGCATCATATATCCGGGCATCAGCATCGGCAGCGTCTCGCCGGCCTGGCTCGCCATCACAGCCGACAGCGGGCTGGAAGGGGATACCCTGGTGATAGACAACCAGCGCCACGTGTTGCTGACCGGATCTCCCCTGCTGGCCCAACAGATGACCATGGCCCAGATCCCCCTGATCAGTGAGCCACTCTATTGAGTCCTTCGCCCAAAACATGGGCAACCAGTTGATTTTTATCGACTCCGTGACATCCTTGCCGCCGTTATTCGCCGATCCAGGGGCAGATTGATACTGCGACCGGATCAATCCTCGCGTTTATTTAACACTTTTTAAACAGATCCGATCAGTTTAGGATGTGGGTTGTCCCATTCCCTCGATCCCAAAATCGTTATAACATAACAAAGGAGTGTCATACGGATGAAACATCTCGTACTTACCCTGGCGCTGCTGCCAACCCTGGTACTGGCCCACAACATCAAGGAGTCGGCCCAGGTACCGCTGGTCAACATCGGCGACAAAGGCGAACTGGTGCTCAAGGAGAAAGAGATCAGCTATCAGCCCTGGCAAAGCAAGGTACTGACCGGCAAAGTCTTTCTGATCCAGCATATCGCGGGTCGCTCCAGCGCCAAGGAGCTCAATGCCCCCATGATCGAGGCGATCAAGGCGGCCAAGCTGCCCCATGACAAGTACCAGACAGTCACCATCATCAACAGCAATGATGCCATCTGGGGCACCTCCGGCTTTGTGAAGAGCAGCGCCGAAGACAGCAAGAAAGAGTTCCCCTGGTCCGCCATGGTGCTGGATGCCAAGGGCATGGCCCGCAACGCCTGGGATCTGGCGCCGGAGAGTTCGGCCATCATAGTGCTGGATAAAGAGGGCAAGGTGCTGTTTGCCAAAGATGGCCAGCTCGATGCCACCGAGATAACCAAGGTGATGGGGCTCATCCAGTCCCATCTCTGAATCAGAGAGAAGGGCGCTGATGGCGCCCTTTCCATAAGGGTCTATGGGTCGTTCCACGTTGACAATCTGGGTGTTGCTGCTGGGCTGGTTGTGGATGCAACCGGCGCTGGCACAGCACCCGCTTGAAGCCGACCTGCCCGACCATAGCCATGCCTGCACCCTCTGCGCCCTGCATCTGGATGGCAAGCTGGCACTGACCCCGACCCCCTTTGTCCCCACTCCGTCTTCTGCCATAGCGCTGTTTATCGGCGCCACCTTGCCGAGTGTCACCCCCACCACCGCAGGCCATAGCCGCATCAGAGCCCCGCCACACCTTCATTGTTTCTTCCGTTGAATCAGTTTCTTATCAATTTTTCAAAAGGATTAACGATGAAAGCAGTCACCCTGTTGCTGGCCGCAGCCGCCTTTGGCGCCCAGGCAAATCACGACGAACACGAGAGCCACAGCCATGGCGCCCACGAGCATGGCCACGGCCACCTCAATCTGGTGGTCGATGGCGACCAGCTGATGATCGAGTTGCAGGCACCCGCCGCCGATCTGGTGGGTTTCGAGCACGCGGCCAAGAGCGATGAAGAGAAGGCGCAATACGCCAAGGCAGTGGCCCGCCTCCAGCAGCCTGACGCCCTGTTCCGCCTGGACCCGGCCGCCGGCTGCAAGCTGACCCAGCAAGCGCTGCAGGCCGCCAAGGAAGAGCATGATCACGACCATGACCATAACCATGACCATGACCATGACCATGACAAGGCTGCCAGCGACGAGCATGAACACCATCATGACGAAGCGGGTCACGCCGATCTCGGAGCCATGTATACCTACACCTGCGCCACCCCGGCCAAGCTCAATGGCCTTGAGGCGACCCTGTTCAGCCTCTACCCGAGCCTGGAGAAGCTGAGCGTGCAGGGGATACTGCCCACCGGCCAGACCGCGGCCGAGCTGACCCCGTCCGCCAACAAGCTGAGCTGGTAACGCCATGAAAAACGCCGTGGTTGAGATCCGCGATCTGGCCTTTGCCTGGCCAGGTGGCGAGGCTGTACTCGATCTGCCCGCCCTGCGCATCAGCGAGGGGGAGCGGGTGTTTATCAAGGGGCCGTCGGGCTCCGGCAAGTCCACCCTGCTCGGCTTGCTGGCCGGGATCCAGACCGCCAACCACGGCACCCTGGAGGTGCTGGGCCAACCATTGGCCCGGCTCTCCGGCCGTGCCCGTGACCACTTCCGGGCGGCCAATCTGGGGTACATCTTCCAGCAGTTCAATCTGCTGCCATTTCTCTCGGTGCTGGACAACGTCACCGCCGCCCTCACCTTCTCCCCCGAAAAGCGCGCCCGCCTGCTGGGGAGCCCGGAACAGGAGGCGCGCCGCCTGCTAGGGGAGCTGCAACTGCCGGACGAGGCGCTGCACAGACCCGTTCACGCCCTCAGCATCGGCCAGCAACAGCGGGTCGCCGCCGCCCGGGCGCTGATCGGCTCGCCGCCCCTGGTGATCGCCGACGAGCCCACCTCGGCCCTGGATACCGACAACAGGGCCGCCTTCATAAAGCTGTTGTTCGAGGAGTGCGACAAGCAAGGCTCGACCCTCGTCTTCGTCAGCCACGACCCCTATCTGGAGCCCCTCTTTCCCCGGGTGGAGAACCTGCAACTGCTCAACCGGAGGGCCGCATGATGACAGCCGCAAACCAGCGCCTCTGCCCGGCCAGCCCCGCAAGGTTGGGTAGATCACAAGCTCAAAAACGGAGGGCATCATGCTGAAACTCGCCCTGCAAAGTCTCTGGGCCCGCCGCCTCACCGCCGGGCTTACCCTGCTGGCCGTTGCCATCAGCGTCACCCTGTTGCTCGGGGTGGAACGGGTGCGAATGCAAGCCCGGGAGAGTTTCTCCAACACTGTCTCGGGTACCGATCTCATCGTCGGCGCCCGCTCCGGTCAGGTGAACCTGCTGCTCTACTCGGTGTTTCGCATCGGCAACCCCACCAACAACGTGGGCTGGGATTCCTATCAGGCCATCAAGACAAAGCCTGGCGTCGCCTGGACCATTCCTCTCTCCCTCGGTGACTCCCACAAGGGGTTCAGGGTGCTCGGCACCAACGGCGACTACTTCACCCATCTGAAGTACGGCCAGCAGCAGTCGTTGCAACTGCGCGAGGGGCGGCCGTTCGACACGCCGTTCGAGGCTGTGCTCGGCGCCCAGGTGGCACAGAAGCTCGGCTACAAGCTGGATCAAGCCATCGTCATCGCCCACGGCGCCGGCAACACCTCCTTCAGCCAACACGACAACCTGCCGTTCAAGGTGGTGGGAATACTGGCACCGACCGGCACTCCCATAGATCGCACCATACATGTGCCGCTGGCGGGGATAGAGGCCATCCACCTCGGCTGGGACACCGGCCGTCACAGCAAGAATGTGACCCCGGAGCAGGCGCTGGCACTGGATCTCACCCCGAAAACCATCACCGCCTTTATGGTGGGCCTGAGCAACCGCATTCTGGCGTTCCAGCTGCAGCGCAGCATCAACACCTATCCCAGGGAGCCGCTGATGGCCATACTTCCCGGGGCCGCCCTGCAGGAGCTGTGGAGTCTGATGAGCGTGGCGGAGACGGCGCTCTCGGTGATCGCCGGTTTCGTGGTGGTGGCGGGCCTCATCGGCATGCTGACCACCCTGCTGGCGGGGCTCAATGAGCGGCGCCGCGAGCTCGCCATATTGAGATCCCTGGGTGCGGGTCCCTCCCACCTATTCCTGCTGCTGGCGCTGGAGGCGATGGCGCTGACCACCCTCGGCATCGCCCTCGGGGTGGCCGTGCTCTATCTCGGCCAGGGGCTTGCCACCCCCTGGCTGCTCAGCCACTATGGCCTGCAACTGAGCCTGGGGCTGCCGAGCGCCTACGAGTGGCAACTGCTGGGGCTGGTCTGGCTGGCGGGCATGGTGATAGGCCTGCTCCCCGCCGCCCGCGCTTACCGCTACAGCCTGAGTGATGGCATGAGCATCCGCGTCTAACGCCTCGGCCCCTGACAAAATAGAGAAGGACAGATGATGAAGTGGAAGATAGTGGCGCTGCTGGCCAGCCTGCTGGTGCTGCCTGCCATGGCCGCCGATTACAAGACCATCGACTGGGACGTGCTGATCCCGGAGGGGGAGAAGCTGCTGCCACCGCCCCAGGTCAATCACGAAGACCCCATGTCGGTGCCGCAGCCGGTGGGGGGCGTCAACAAGAAGCTGGACAATCAGGAGGTGCGGATCCCCGGCTTCGTGGTGCCGCTGGAGGGGGATGCCAAGACCATCACCGCCTTCCTGCTGGTGCCCTACTTCGGCGCCTGCATCCATGTGCCGCCGCCCCCCACCAACCAGGTGATCTACGTGAGCTACCCCAAGGGGGCGCCGGTGGACGATCTCTGGGACGCCATCTGGGTCAAGGGCAAGATGCACACCGTCAGCTCCAGCCACGAGATGGCGACCGCCTCCTACTCCATGGAGGCGGTCGAGGTCAGCGTCTACGAAGAGTAAGCCACGCCGATGGCCTCCTGCGGGAGGCCATTTTTTTATCCTGTGACCGCCCGGTGATGCCGCCCCCGCCTGAGGGATTGTTCATGGGCCAGGTTGGAGTAACATTCAACACCAGACCCTGCGATCACGGAGCCAGCATGGCTGACCTGCCCCCCAAGAAAGAGAGTGCCATCCTGAGCAGCCAGGAGCAGACCCTGCGCCTGGCCCGCAGTCGCGGCATAGACGGCATGCTGACCCGCAACAGCGACAGCACCTTCGAGCAGCGCGCCACCTTCCGCCATCTGGCGGATCAGGCCGCCCGCCAGCGCAATCTGGAAGCCATCATGGTGATGGCCGCCCGCCACTGCGAAGAGACGGCGGCCGGCGGCGAGATGGACAGCGACTGGCTGACCCGCTTCCTGCAACTGGCCGAAGACATCAGCATGGTGCCCATGCAGCAGCTGTGGGGGCGGATCTTCGCCCTGGAGGTGGCTACCCCGGGCCGCTTCTCCATCCGGGCCCTCAACACCCTCAAGGAGATGACCCAGCGCGAAGCCCAGCTGTTCCAGCGGATCTGCGCCCTCTCCTGTCACTACGAGGGCAGCGACGAGCAGCGCCTGCTGCTGGGCATGCACAAGGGGGCTGGCCTGCTCAGCCGCGCCAAGGTCACCCGAATGGGGCTTGGCAAATACCGGGTCCCCTACAGCGCCCTGCTGCTGCTGTTCGATCTGGGCCTGCTGCACAGAGGGGAACTGGAATCCGGGCCGCTGCCTGCGGACGGGGTCGAGCTGGCCTTCGGCAATCAGCGCTGGCGCCTGCGCCAGCGCCAGAGCAACCTCACCCTGCTCTATTACCGCCTCACCCCAATAGGCAACGAGCTTGCCCTGCTGCTGGAAGAGCCCCCCCTGGAGGAGTACCTGCAGGACTTGAAGACACTGCTCTCGACCAACCTGCAGATAGAGACACTGATGCTGGCCCCGGCCGGCGAGCCTGATCTCCCCAGCTGATCCCGGCGGGCGCCCTTGGGCTTCTCACTGACAGCCCAGCTGCCGACAAAGGCCATGGGCCCGGTATGGTCACAGATACCGGGCCCATGAGCATGACAAGGTCAGCGTGAGCGCAACTCATTTCTTGATCTTGCCCATAAAACCACCCTCTCCCGCTTCCCACACCAGCCCCGTTCGGTAACATAGCCGCTTGGCAACCTCTCGCAGGAGTCAGCCATGAGCCAAGCCAGTGCCATATCGCAGGTAACAAGCAGTAGACTGGAGGCTGGAATTCAGGGGCGGTAGCGTTGCCTAATGAAATAGATAAGCAAGTGGCAGCATGATGTGCGCCACTCAACATAGTGACAGTCCTGATTTCATTGGCTGTGTTTTTTACTGCAGAAATGGTTTAGTAAAAGAGGACGTCAAGCGAATATACTCAGATACAAGAGGATAGTTATGCATATTCCAATATCCCGTGACCCAGCTCGTTCAATATCGGTAGATCCGCAAAGGACGATATCTATTGATCCGAGGCGGTCTATATCGAGAGATCCAAATCGCACTATTTCTATAGACCCTTTTAGGACAATTTCAATCGATCCTAGAAGAACTATATCGATTGACCCTAATAGAACGATATCAATAGATCCTCACAGGACAATTTCCATTGATCCTAGACGAACTATATCGATCAACCCCAATAAGTCCATCAGCATAGATCCATTTCGTTCGCTGCAAATTCCGGGGAAATATATTTTTAACCTGAACCGCAGCCCTGTCGGCTTCACAGTATCTGCAAATCAGAAAGTTATCCTCTTGTTTGACACGAACCGGAATTGGACGGGATTTGCAGTCACTAATAACCACGGTGGTTACAACCAGTTCAATATCAACAGAAATTGGGTAGCGTTTTGGGTTTCCTCGGGAGCAGGAAATTTCAATGTGTTTGATTTAAATAGGCACTGGATTAATTTCACAACTTAACAAATATCATGGCTGAATAATCGTATCGCTCTACGCACTAGAATGTGCTGATGGGCTCGGCGTTATGCAATTTACAATGTCTTATTAAAAAGGATACAGTATGGTCGACTTTTACATTGTTCGTTCTGAGCCCCATGATCCAGATAAACTAAAAAAGTCTTTCTCATATGCACTTCAGCTGGCATCTAAATCAACCAGAGTAGTCACAGTACTGCTGCCGATGATAAAACAAGGATCTGCTTTTGGTTTGAATAAAGTATTAGGCGAACAAGAACTAAAAAAACTAGAAAGTAAACGCTCTATAGACATTGAAGGAATAACACTCGTTCTTAAATGTGACAAGACAATAAAATGTAACGATGAAAATGGGGTTGTACTTGCTTTATCCTGCCCAGTAAATATTTTGCACAGATTTGAATCCGCATGGAAAACTAGGGCCCTAATTGCTATGTCGTTTGGTCTCACAGAATTAGACCAATGGGCAAAAAATGTTGGGGCGAAAGCGCTGACATAGCTACGCGCATAATAATATATTTAAGAGTAATTTGCAGAGTAATACGGTCTGTAGAAGCTTTGATATTTCATTTTTCACGCCTTATTAAGTCCTTATAAAGCGCAATTAAAAAAAGGGATGTTTACATGGATAAAAAAGTAAAAGGATCTTGGTTGATTCACCACACAAATAAGCTGCAGAATATAACTAATCAAGGTAAATACCAGAATACCTTTGTTGCCGGAAAAGCAGGGATTTTGCTATCTGCAATATCAGAAACCAATCAAAGCGATGTATCAAATGAGAAATTGCAGGTGTTAGCAAATGCGTCAAACATCAATATAGCCTTTGAGCTACCTAAGCTACTTGATATTCTAAAAGATCAAGATTTGGTTGACATAACAAGCAGTGGTGTAGGTGTTTTGGGGGTAACAACAATATCGGCCCTCCAGCATACTGCAAATATATTCGAATCACTTAATCCCAAAAGTATTGAGCTATCAGCTATCGAGCTAGCAGAAGTTGCTTCAAATAAACCTGTAAGCAGCAGTGAGGTTTCAGAAAAACTTTCAGATACGTATAAGTTAGCGACCAGTGAAATAAAGCAGTTATTTTATGACTCGGAGAAAATTGGATTTGTTGATGTTGAGCCTATATCTAAAAGTGAAAGTTTAATTTTTAATGGCAACTTGTTTAGACGTGACTCCGCTATAAAAACTAAGACTGTATTAGACTCTTTAAACGCTCAAGAACAATCTGCACTTTTGGAGCTGACTGATATTTTAACGAAAAAAGCATGCGTATCATATACAGATGCAGTGAGAACATTGGGTGAACCTCTTTTAAAAAAGGTAAATGCCATAGGCTTTTTTGACGTCAATGTTGTGAGTAATAGCCAAGAAGAAGTAGGCTATTTGACATTACCTTCAGCATTTTCAAAATACAGTAGTTCTATGGTTGATGATGCTTTCGATTTGGCTAAAGCATTTGTGGCTTCCTTGACTTATGGAATGACTAAAAGCTCTTATGCTCGGGGTCAAATATCCATGATTGATCGCTTACTTGGAGCATTAATTGACGGTAGAGAGGTTGGCCCAGTAAATGCTATTGGTCAAGACTATAAGATTTTAGAGTTAAAGGGAGTTGTTGCTATACGACATGGTTCGAAAGGCAATCGCAGCGGCCCACTTATGAGGCTTCTTAAAAAAGAAGTTGGAGAGTTGGCTTTACAAGCTATAAGACAAGGGGATGTTAGCGAACAATCAATCCTGTCATTACCAGGTGCTGCGATTACTAAATTTAGAGGGCCGGAAGCTAATCGAGAAATTATTAGGAGAGAACAAATACAAAAAAGCCCATTCGAAACCAATGATATGATTAATGCTTTAAGAACAGGAGGTGGTTTCTAATGGCGAACAAAATATCTAAAGGCTTCGAAATGGAAGAGCAACTTAGAAATTATTTCCTGCAATCCGGTTATTTTGTTGTACGTGGCGTTCCGTTTACTTATGAAGGATTTGATGTAACAGATATTGATCTTTGGCTATACAGTAGAGAGTCATCACTTACGAGAAGCATTACTATTGTCGATGTAAAAAATAAAAAAACACCACAAGCAATAGAAAGAATATTCTGGGCTAAAGGATTGGCTAAAGCTGTTAAGGCAAACAAAGTCATTGTTGCGACAACAGATAAAAGAAAAGAAGTTAAAGATTTTGGTTTTGACTTGGATGTATTGGTTTTGGATGGAACGTTTTTATCCAAGCTAACTAAGTCAGAAGGATTCTTGCATCATCGCTTCTCCGATGAGGAATTCATGTCAGAGATAGACAAGTACAGCCTTGGGAAAATTGATGGTGATTGGAAGGGGCAAATAATTAAATGCAAGAGCCTACTTTCTAAAGAGATTAGTTTCGACGAATGCAACCAATGGCTTGAAGTATCTAGATTTTTTGCAGAGCAAATATTAACTAAACCAAGTCAGCTAAACGTTGCAGTTAGGTGTTTTTATTATTCATTATCCTTATTTTGCATTGGCGTCGACTTTGTTCTAAAGGAATTATCGTTTTCAGACCATGACAATAGGGTTGGTAAGCTTGTTGAAGGATTTACATTTGGAAAAAAAGGAAGGGATGGTGTTACCAAAATGCTATCCCTATCCTTATCATTGGTCGAGCAATTTGCACCTGAAGGGAAAACTATATCTTCGCAAGTCCGCAATAGGGTAATGGCTGATTTCGACTCTTTACCAACAAACATCCTTGGTGAATATTTTTCTAAAGCAGAGGTGGGAAAAACAACCTTCTCATCAGCAAAAGAGCTAGAAAGTTTGGCAATGAGTAGACAATTTAGAACTCACTCGGAATCTTCCATTGAGGTAAGAAGTGTAATTGGCTGTCTGCTGGATTGTTGGGGGATTAGTAGAAAAGTGTTCACGGAAACAGTGAGTACATCATAACAAATCAAAGTACACAGACGCAGCATAACAGCGCCGGTGTTTGAAGAGTTGTATGTAATCAGCAGTCAGATTATTTAGCTGTGAACGGTGGCGTTCATAGTTGGCAGGTAAAAAGAGGGGGGCACTTTCCCCCTCTGATATCAATCCTCGATATAAGCAATCACCCTCAATCGATAAGACTCCGCTGCCGCAGAGCGGTCAGCAACTCATCCACCAACACTTCCACCGGCTTGCCGGCGTTGAGCAGGTGGATTTCCGGATTTTCCGGCGCCTCGTAGGCGGAGTCGATGCCGGTAAAGTTACGGATCTCCCCAGCCCGCGCCTTCTTGTAGAGCCCCTTGGGGTCGCGCTCTTCACAGACGGCGAGCGGCGCATCCACAAACACCTCGACAAACTCGTCCGCTCCCAACAGGTTTCGCACCAGATCCCGCTCGGCACGGAACGGCGAGATAAAGGCGGTGAGGACGATAAGTCCCGCATCCACCATGAGTTTTGCCACCTCGCCGACCCGGCGGATATTCTCCTGACGGGCGGCGTCATCGAAGCCAAGATCGCCGCACAGGCCGTGGCGCACATTGTCCCCATCCAGCAGATAGGTGTGCTTGCCTCGCGCCGCCAGCGCCTGCTCCAGGGCCCCTGCCAGGGTGGATTTGCCCGCCCCGGAGAGCCCGGTAAACCAGATCACCAGGGGCTTTTGCCCCTTCTGTTCAGAGCGGCTGCGTTTGTCGACGGCATGGTCGTGCCACACGATATTGCTCATTCAAACTCCTTGCGAGGCATCAGGGCCCCAAAACGAAGAGGGTTGCGCCTTAAAACGGAAACAGCAGGGGCACCATGACGATCACCCCCAGGCTGTAGGCCAGGGAGACAGGCACCGCCAGCTTGAGGTAATCCGGCATCTTGTAGTTACCCGCCGCATAGACCATCAGGTTGGTCTGGTAGCCGTAGGGCAGTATAAAGCTGGAGCTGGCGCCAAACAGCACCGCCAGGATAAACGGCATGGTGGAGACATCCATGCTGAGCGCCAACTGGTAGCCCATGGGGAAGGCCAGGGCCGCGGCGGCGTTGTTGCTCATCAGCTCGGTCAGCACCAGGGTGAACAGGTAGATGCCGATAAAGGCGATGAGTGGGCTGGAACCGTTGAACTCCCCCATTAGCCAGTCGGCAATCAACCTGGCCAGGCCGCTCTTCTCCAGCTGATCGGCGATGGCGAGGGCCCCGCCCACCACCAGCCAGATGTCCAGCGGAAAGCGGCGGCGGATCTCGTCCAGGGTCAGGATGCGGGAGAAGAGCAGCACTACCAGCATCACCAGCAGCCCCTTGAAGAGCGGCACCAGATCGAACACCGACAGCGCCAGCACCCCGAGAAAGCCCAGCACCACGGCGGCGCTACGCTTGCCATCGAGCCGGGTGGAGGCTTCCAGACCGCTCACCACCACGAATTCCCGGGAGAGGGACTTGTTGCCCGCAAACTTGGGGCCGGGGGCCAGCAGCAGGGTGTCGCCGGCGTGCAGCTCAATCTGGCCGAGGCCGCCGGTGAGCTGGGTCTCGCCACGGCGCACCGCCAGCACCACCGCATCAAAGTGGGTGCGAAACTCCGCATCCTTGATGGATTGCCCCACCAGTCGCGAGCTGTGGCTGACGATCACCTCCACCAGGTGCTGGCCGTTGAGGCGGTGCTGGCCGTAGAGATCCAGCCCCTTGAGCTCCTGCAGCACGCCGACGCTCTCCACGTCGCCGCAAAACAGCAGCATGTCCCCCTCGTGCAGCTCGTGTTCCGGCTGCACCGGGCAGATCACCTGGTTGCCCCGGATGATCTCGGCGAGATAGAGGCTTTTGAGGCTGCGCAGGCCGTTCTCCTTGACGCTGCGCCCGGCCATGGGGGAACCGGCCCCCACCTTGGCCTCGAGAAAGTAGCCGGATTCCCGGCTCATCTCTGTGTCCTGCTCCGGCAGGTGGCGGGCAAACAGCAGCACGGCCACCAGGCCGGTCAGCAGGGTTCCTGCCCCCACCATAAAGAAGTCAAACATGCCAAGCGGCTCGGCCCCCATCTTGATGAGGAAGCTGTTGACGATGAGGTTGGTGGAGGTGCCGATCAGGGTCAGCACGCCGCCAAAGGTCGCCGCGAAGCACATGGGTAGCAACAGCCGGGACGGCGCATGGTTGGGGTTGCGTTTGACCGCCCCCAGCATGGAGGCCACCACGGCGGTGTTGTTGACGAAGGCCGACAGGAAGGCGGTGGAGAACCACACCTTGACCAGCACCTTGTTGAAGGAGCCGGTGCCCACCAGGTTGGCGAACCAGCTCATGATCCGGGTCTTCTCCACCGCCAAGGAGACCAGCAGCAGCAACACCAGGGTCAGCAGGGCGCTGTTGGTGTAGCCAGCCACCACGGCGTTGATGTCCGCCAGGCCGCTCAGATAGGTGATGAGCACGGCGCCCGAGAAGAGCAGCGCCGGCCGGAGTTTGCCCTGGATCAGCAGGGCGACGAGGGCAGCCAGCAGACCCAGCACCAGGGATTGTTGCCAGGTCATGGGCTTACTCCTTGCCGGAATCGTTGCTGATGGTCAGCACCTGCCAGTGGGGGAAATGCTTGCGCACCAGGGCGTTGAGCTCGATCTCGAACTCGCTGTACTGCCCTGCCACCGCTTTTGCGGCCAGCCCTTCCACTATCATGCCCGCGCCCACGGTGACGTTGGTCAGCCGGTCGATCAGGATGAAGCTGCCAGTGTCGCGGATATCCGCATAGGGGTCGAACGCCACCGGGTCGGTCAGGCTCACTTCGCACAGGCCGATCTCGTTGAGCTTGAGCTCGGAGGCGGGCAACTCATCCAGCTTGTTGATCTCGATGCGATGGCGGATGGCCTCCACCTGGCCACGGCTCTTCTTGGTGGCCAGCTTGACGTCATAGACCCGGCCCGGTTGCAGGGACTCCTCCCCCATCCAGACGATGTGAGCCAGCACGTTCTGGGTCACCTGGGGCTTTTTCGCCGCATCCACCAGCAGGTCGCCCCGGCTGATGTCGATCTCGTCCGCGAAGGTGACCGTGATGGCCTGACCCGGCAGGGCGTACTCCAGATCCCCGTCGAAGGTGACGATGCGGGTCACAGTGCTCTCCTTGCCGGACGGCAGCACCGCAAGCCGGTCGCCGACCCTCAGGATGCCGGAGGCCAGGGTGCCCGCGAAACCGCGAAAATCGAGGTTGGGGCGGTTCACGTACTGCACCGGCAGGCGCACCGGGTGGCGTTCCAGCTCGCGCTCCACCTCGGCAGACTCCAGCAGGGAGAGCAGAGTCTCGCCTTCGTACCAGGCCAGCTTGTCGCTCTGGTTGACCACGTTGTCACCGTCCAGGGCCGAGACCGGCACTATGTGGATGGTGTCGACGCTGAGCTTCTTGGCGAACTCGCGGTACTCCAGGCTGATGCGATCGAACACCTCCTGGCTGAACTCCACCAGATCCATCTTGTTGACCGCGACCACGAACTGCTTGATGCCGAGCAGGCTGGCGATAAAGCTGTGGCGACGGGTCTGATCCAGCACACCCTTGCGGGCATCGATCAGGATGATGGCCAGATCGCAGGTGGAGGCCCCGGTGGCCATGTTGCGAGTGTACTGCTCGTGTCCCGGGGTGTCCGAGATGATAAATTTACGTTTCGCCGTAGAAAAATAGCGGTAGGCCACGTCTATGGTGATGCCTTGCTCGCGTTCGGCCTGCAGGCCGTCCACCAGCAGTGCCAGGTCCAGCTTCTCGCCTGTGGTGCCGAGCTTCTGACTGTCGGACTCCAGCGCTTTGAGCTGATCTTCATAGATCTGCTGGGAGTCATGCAGCAGGCGACCAATGAGGGTGCTCTTGCCGTCGTCCACGCTGCCGCAGGTGAGAAAGCGCAGCAGGCTCTTGTGTTGCTGGGCGTGCAGGTAGGCTTCGATGCCCTGTTCGCTGATGGCGGTCTGAATATGGTTGTTCATGATGCGATTCCTTAGAAATATCCCTGACGCTTCTTCTGCTCCATGGAGCCGGCCTGATCGTGGTCGATGAGCCGCCCTTGCCGTTCGCTCGAGGTGGTGAGCAGCATCTCTTCGATGATCTCGGGCAAGGTGGTGGCATTGGATTCGATGGCCCCGGTCAGCGGGTAGCAGCCCAGGGTGCGGAAGCGCACCAGCTCCTGCTTCACTTCGTCTTCCGGGCCTATGGGCATGCGCTCGTCATCCACCATGATCTTGATGCCATTGCGCTCAACGACCGGGCGATGGGCGGCAAAGTAGAGCGGCACTATGTCGATGTTCTCGAGATAGATGTATTGCCAGATGTCCAGCTCGGTCCAGTTGGAGAGCGGGAAGACACGGATGCTCTCCCCCTTGTTGACCTGGCTGTTGTAGACACGCCACAGCTCCGGGCGCTGGTTCTTTGGATCCCAGCGGTGGGACTTGTCACGGAAGGAGTAGACCCGCTCCTTGGCCCGGGACTTCTCCTCGTCCCGACGCGCACCACCAAAGGCGGCATCGAAGCCGTACTTGTTGAGCGCCTGCTTGAGCCCCTCTGTCTTCATGATGTCGGTGTGCTTGCCACTGCCGTGCACGAAGGGGTTGATGTCCATGGCGAGGCCGTCCGGGTTCTTGTGGACGATAAGATCCAGCCCGTACTTCTTGGCGGTCTCGTCCCGGAACTTGATCATCTCCTTGAACTTCCAGTTGGTGTCCACGTGGAGCAGGGGGAAGGGGATCTTGCCCGGATAGAAGGCCTTGCGGGCCAGGTGCAGCATGACGGAGGAGTCCTTGCCGATGGAGTACATCATCACCGGGTTTTCAAATTCGGCAGCCACCTCGCGGATGATGTGGATGCTCTCGGCTTCCAGCTGTTGCAGGTGTGTCAGTCTTTCACGGTCCATGTCTGGGTCCTCGGTTCATTGCTATCGCGCCTGCTCGTGGCGCAGTTCTGGTTCAGTTCGGTGCCGCCTTGGCCGCACCGTCAAATCGGTTGCTGTCGCGGCCTGCCCTCAGGCCAGGCTCACCAGCTTCAGTTCGTGGCGGCTCGCCTCTGTCTCGGCCTGTTCGCCACCCTGCTCGCCAAACCAGGCGAGCTGCTTGCGCAGACCCACCACCTCGCCGATGACGATGAGCGACGGGCTCACCGCCTGCTCGGCCAGTACGGCCAGGTCAGCCAGGGTGCCGGTCAGCACCCGCTGACGGGCGGTGGTGCCCCGCTCTATGATGGCGATGGGGGTACCCTGGCCTCGGCCATGGCTCACCAGCTGTTGCTGGATATGCTCGGAGCGCATCAGCCCCATGTAGATGACCAGGGTCTGGTTGGTGGCGGCGAGCTGCTGCCAGTCGGGCTCCTTGCCCTCCTTCTGGCAGTGGCCTGTGATGAAGACGGCGCTCTGGGCATGGTCGCGGTGAGTGAGCGGTATGCCCGCATAGGCGGTGGCGCCGGCGGCGGCCGTGATGCCGGGCACCACCGAGAAGGGGATGCCCTCGCCCGCCAGCACTTCCAGCTCCTCGCCGCCGCGGCCGAACATGAAGGGATCCCCTCCCTTGAGCCGCACCACACGGTTGCCCGCCCGGGCGTATTGCACCAGCAGACGATTGGTCTCCTCCTGGGGCACGCTGTGGGCACCGGCTTTCTTGCCGACCGACACCAGGGTGGCGTCACGGCGCACCAGGTCCAGGATCTCCGGGGAGACCAACTGGTCATAGAGCACCACTTCGGCTTGTTGAATCTGTTGCAGGGCCTTGAGGGTCAGCAGGCCAGGATCCCCGGGGCCCGCCCCCACCAGTACCACCTCGCCCACTTCGCTTTGGGCTTTGTCGAGCCCCTCATTGAGCCAGCCCTCTGCCCCCTGCCAATCCTCTTTCTCAATCAGACCGGCGAGGGTGTTGGAAGCAAAGGCCCGCTCCCAGAAGCGGCGGCGATCGGAGAGAGAAGCGAGCACCCGCTTGGCCTTGACCCGCACCCGGCCCGAGAGCTCGGCCAGTCCGCCCAGATGGCGGGGCAACAGGCTCTCGAGTCGCTCGCGCAGCAGGCGCACCAGCACAGGGGCCTTGCCGCCACTGGAGACGGCCACCATCAGGGGCGAGCGGTCGATGATGGAGGGGAAGATAAAGCTGGAGCGCTCGGGGTCGTCCACCACATTCACAAAGAGCCCGAGCTGATTGGCGCTCTGATAGACGAGGGCGTTGACCTCGAGGCTGTCGGTGGCGGCCACCACCAGGATCTGGCCGGCCAGATGGGCCGGGTCGAAGCGCGCCGCCACATGGGTGAAACGACCGGCAAACTCATGGAAGTCGGGCTCGAGCTCGGGGGAGACCAGGGTCAGCCGGGCACCTGCCGCCAGCAACAGGCGCGCCTTGCGCAGGGCAACCTCACCCCCGCCCACCAGCAATACCGGGCGGCCTTCCAACCTGGCAAACATAGGTAAATAATCCATCAGGGCCCACTCCTCGGCATACGACGACATCTGGGGCGACTATAGGCAGGAGTCCTTATCCCTCAAAATAATAAAAAATGCTCTTTAATGCGTTTTAGTAATTAGCAAAACCATGTCGTGGCAAAGGGGAGCGAATGTCCTTGTGGTGGTTCGCACCAGACTCTAGGCTAGTGAAAGTGTTTCATAAGGAGCTTTACCATGAATGAGTCATTGATTGTGCTGGGGATCTTCGTGTTCCTGGTGCTGGCCACCCTGAGCGCGGGCATCAAGATAGTGCCCCAGGGTTTCAACTGGACTGTGGAGCGCTTCGGTCGCTACACCCGTACCCTCTCCCCCGGACTCAACCTGCTGATCCCCTATGTGGACAGAGTCGGCCACAAGATCATCATGATGGAGCAGGTGCTGGACATCCCGGCCCAGGAGGTGATCTCCCGGGACAACGCCAACGTCACCATAGACGCCATCAGCTTCGTGCAGGTGGTGGATGCCCGCAAAGGGGCTTATGAGGTCAACGATCTCACCAGCGCCATCCGCAATCTGACCATGACCAACATGCGGACAGTGCTCGGCGCCATGGAGCTGGACGAGATGCTCTCCCAGCGCGACACCATCAACGAGAAGCTGCTGCGCACCATGGATGCCGCCACCGCCCCCTGGGGCATCAAGGTGACCCGGATCGAGATCAAGGATGTGCGCCCGCCGCTGGCCCTGGTGGAAGCCATGAACGCCCAGATGAAGGCCGAGCGGCAGAAACGGGCCGAGGTGCTGGAAGCCGAGGGGGTGCGCCAGTCCAAGATCCTGAAAGCGGAAGGGGAGAAGCAGTCCCAGATCCTCAAGGCCGAGGGTGAACGCCAGGCCGCCTTCCTCGCCGCCGAGGCGCGGGAGCGTGCCGCCGAAGCGGAAGCCAAGGCGACCCATATGGTCTCCAAGGCCATCGCCGAGGGGGATATGCAGGCCATCAACTACTTCGTGGCCCAGAAATACACAGAGGCGCTGGCCCGTATAGGTGAAGGGCCCAACAGCAAGATCATCATGATGCCGCTGGAGGCGGGCAGCCTGATTGGCTCGGTGGCGGGCATGGCCGAGCTGTTCAACAAAGATGGCAAGGTCGGCAAGTCATGACAGCCCTGTTCGAGGGGCTGACCCACTGGCACTGGCTGGGGCTCGGCTTCGTGCTGCTGGCCATCGAGGTGCTGGGGTCGGTGGGCTTTCTGCTCTGGACCGGTATCGCCGCGCTAGAAGTCGGGCTGATCCTGCTGCTCTGGCCCTTCGGCTGGCAGGCCCAGCTGCTGCTGTTTGCGGCGCAGTCCCTGGTGACCACCTGGGCCTGGTGGCGCTGGCAGCACAAGCGCGACCGCTCGAGCCGCGATGCGGCCGCCCCCATCAACGAGCGGATGCAGAGCTATCTGGGGCGGGAGCTGACCCTGCTGGATGAGATGAGCCAGGGCACCAGCCGGGTGCATCTGGATGACACCGTCTGGACTGTGCGCTGCCCTGTGCCGCTGCCGGCGGGCAGCCGGGTCAAAGTGGTGGGGGCCGACTCCCATATCCTGCTGGTGGAACCGTTGCCCTGACTGGGCAGTATCTGCCCCCACAGTGGCCATAAAAAAAACGGGCCCGGCGTTACCGCCGGGCCCGTTTTTTTATGAGGTCCAGGCTTAGTTGGCCTTGGCATCGCTCACAGCAGCTTCTGCCTTGGTGGCCACGTCAGCAGCAGCCTTCTCGACGGTAGCAGACGCTTCGGAAGCAGCCTTCTCTACGGTAGAGGCAGCTTCGCTAACAGTTGCAGCAACGTCGGCGGCCGGAGTAGCAGCCGGAGCGGCGGCTTCTTCTTTCTGACCACAGGCGGTCAACATCAGACCCAGGATACCGGCTACCAGTACTTTGTTCATGTGCATACCCTCAAAAAAAGATGGAGAGATGGTGTCAATAACCATCACTGTGCGTCTTCGCTCCCGGTAAAACAGCGAGCCACCGGGAGTCAGGAGGCGCGCGAAATATATCCCCATATGCGGCCAATGAAAACGCGTATCACAATGATATTTTCTCGTTGGCTAGATAAAAAGAACTACTGCAACGACAAATATTAATACAATACGCCTTTATTGACGCGCAACAGCACAATTAAACACCAACAAGAGAACGATTGTCAGTCAATCGTTGCCATTTCGGCAGCCGTCACCCAGATAGTGAAAGTGACCTCAGTCAGACAGCTTCTGACAAATCAGCCGCCGCCCCTGGCTGTCGCTCTCTCTGGCCAGATCCAGCAGCGCCATCACCGCCAGGGCCTCCACAGCGGGCACTGGGTTGCCCGCCTCCCCCTTGATGGCGGCGCAGACCCCGCGGTAGTAGGCGCCGTAATCCCCGGCCTCCCCGCTCACCGCCTGCACCAGGGGCTGCCCCTCCACCATGCGGCTGAGCTGGCCGGGTTCGGGATCCAGGCCCCAGTTCGCCGCGGGCGGGCGCAGGCCGAGCTTGAGCTGCTCCTCCTGCACATCCATGCCGAACTTGATGAAGGATCCTTCGCTGCCGTGGATGACGAAGCGCGGCATGGTGGCAGAGACCAGACAGCTGCCGTGCAGTATCACCCGAAGCGCGCCGTAGCCCAGCACCACGTGGAAGTAGTCATCGCTCAGTGCCCCAGGGCGCTGGGCGGCCAAATCCGCCTGGATCCAGTCAGGCTGACCAAACAGCTGCAACGCCTGGTCCAGGATATGGGGACCGAGATCGAACCAGAGCCCGGAACCCGGGCCGCCCGCCTCCCGCCAGCGCTGACGGACTTCGGGGCGGTAGCGATCGAAGTGGGATTCAAATTGGGCGATCTTGCCCAGCACCCCCTCCGCCAGCAGGCGGCGTACCGTGAGGAAGTCCCCGTCCCAGCGTCTGTTGTGGAAGATGCTGAGCAGCCGCTGCTGCTTCTCGGCCAGCTCGACGAGCGCCTCGGCTTCGGCCAGATCCAGCGCAAACGGCTTGTCGATCACCACGTGCTTGCCCGCCAGCAGGGCCTGACGGGCGATGGGGGCATGGGTATCGTTGGGGGTCGCTATCACCACCAGATCGACAGTGCTGTCGGCCAGTACCTCGTCCAGCGAGCCGACGCGGCAGCCGGGCAGCTCGGCCTGCACCTTGGCGGCATCCCGACTCACCACCCAGCGCAGGGCAAGCCCCGGGGTGCTGGTCAGGAAGGGGGCGTGGAAGGTCTGTCCTGCAAAGCCATAGCCCACCAGGGCGGCGTTGATTGTCTGACTCATGGGATTCTCCGCTGAACTGTCCAATATGATAGGCACCTGGCGACTGCGCGCCCAAAAAAAAGAAGGGGGCCTAAAGCCCCCGTTTCGTTCATCAGAGCACAGGATTTATTGCCTGTGCAAGCGACGTTATCCATCAATGCCGGGGGTTGTGCCCCCGCGCATCAAGGCTGCAGGCAGAGGCGACGACCCTGCCGCGTCATCAGCATCAGCAAGGGGGGCAGCAGCAGCCACATGTGCAGTGCCAACTGGCTCAGGGGATCCGGCATCAGCCATCCGGTGATCCCCACCAGGGCGCCGGAGCCGCTCATCTGGAACAGGCCGAGCAGGGCGGCGGCGGTACCGGCGCAGTGGCCGAAGGGGGCCAGCGCCATGCCGGCTGCGGCACCCAGTATCATGGCGAAACCGATGCTGGAGAGGAACACGGGCCCCATCATCGCCAGCGGATGAGCCAGGTGCATGGTCAGCGTCAGCAGGATGGCCGACAGCAGCAGCACCAGCAGGCCGATGCGCAGGGTGCGTCTCGGTCCTACCCTGGCGATGAAGCGCGGTGCCAGGAAGCAGGCGAGGATGTTGAGCGCCGCATTGGCGGTGAACCAGTAGCTGAAGCCGTTCATGTCCAGACCCAGCTTCACCATCAGCTGTACCGGCGCCGCCGTGACATAGGCCAGGATCACCGCCATCGCCAGCATGCAGAGCGCCGCGTTGAACAGGAAGCTCGGGGAGCGCAGCACAGGGCTGTAGCGGGACCAGCTGATAAGCGGGCCGCTGCTGCTGGTCTCCTCCGGGCGAGTCTCCGGCATGCGCCACAGCAGCCAGCTGCCTACCACAACGGCGTACCCGGCCATAAACCAGAAGTTGGCCGACCAGCCCGCCTTGGCGGTGAGCCAGCCACCGAGCAGGGGCGCCAGGGCGGGGATGAAGCAGATGGCGCCGTTCAGGTAGGAGATCATCTGACCGCTCTTCTTGGGGCCATAGCTGTCACGCACCACGGAGAAGGCGGCGACCGAGGTGGCACAGGCACCGAAGCCTTGCAGCACCCGCGCCAGCATCAGCTCACCCAGGCTGGCGGCAAAGCCCGCGGCCAGGGCGCTCAGCCCGTAGAGCAGCACGCCGCCAAGGGCGATGGGCTTGCGGCCGTAGCGGTCGGCGAGCGGCCCCACCAGCAGCTGACCCAGCCCCATGCTGAACAGGAACCAGGTGATGGTGCCTTGCATCAGGGTCACCTCGGCCCCCAGCTGCTCGGCCATCTGCGGGATGGCGGGCAGATAGATGTCGATGGCCAGCGGGCTGAACAGCACCAGGAGTACAAGCAGAAGAATCAATGGCATCAGTCACCTCAAGCCCTAGGGGGAAAATCGATTGGTGCGCGAGTCTACTGACTCAGAGTAATGAATTGAAATGGTATTTAATCACTTTGGTTATTCCTATGAGGAAAGATGTATTTTATCTGCCTCTCAGCACGATCAGGGCAGCCCTCATCCGGTGCCGGATTGCAGGCAATTGGCGCTTTTACTAAACCCCTGCCCCGCATAGAATGCGCAGATTATTTTTGCGGAGGTGTGCGATGAACAAGCTTGTCCTGGCAACAGGGAACCAGAAAAAGGTGAAGGAATTGGCCGCCATGCTGGCCGATATGAAGATCCAGGTGATCCCACAGAGCGAGTTTGCGGTCTCCGATGCCGACGAGACCGGCACCACCTTCGTCGAGAATGCCATCATAAAGGCACGCCACGCCGCCCGCATCACAGGCCTGCCCGCCGTCGCTGACGACTCCGGCCTCGAAGTGGACCTGCTGCACGGTCGCCCCGGCGTCTACTCCGCCCGCTTTGCCGGTGCCGGTGCCAGCGACAAGGAGAACATCGACAAGCTGCTGGCCGAGCTGCAAGGTGCCCCCGACTACCTCAAGAGCGCCCGCTTCTGGTGCGTGCTGGTCTATATGCGCCACGCCGACGATCCCACCCCCATCATCTGCCAGGCGAGCTGGGAGGGGATGATCATCGACGAGCCCCGTGGTCAGCACGGCTTTGGCTATGATCCCGTCTTCTTCGTGCCGGATCACGACTGCACCTCGGCCCAGATGCCGGCTGAGCTCAAAAACCAGCTCAGTCACCGTGGCCAGGCCCTGGCCAAGCTCAAGGCCGCATTGGCCGCGGCGCACTGAGACCCGACCGGGCTCCGGGATACGCCGGCCAGCATTTCATCTACAATGGGGGCCGTCGGCCCCCGTGTTGCTTATGGCCTCCCGGCTCAACGAGCGCAGGCCCTCATTGACCATGGGGAGCCAGCCAGGCCCCCGTTTTGATTTTTGATTATTGGAAACCCCATGCTGCAACTGCCGCCCCTCTCCCTCTATATCCATGTGCCCTGGTGCGTCCAGAAGTGCCCCTACTGCGACTTCAACTCCCACGCCCAGAAGGGGGAGCTGCCCCACCTCGAGTACGTGGCCGCACTGCTGGAGGATCTGAGCCAGGATCTGCACTGGGCCCAGGGGCGCCCGCTCTCCTCCATCTTTATCGGCGGTGGTACGCCGAGTCTGCTCTCCGTGGAAGCCATGCAGGCGCTGCTGGACGGGGTGCGTGCGCGCATCGCACTGACCCCGGATTGCGAGATCACCATGGAGGCCAACCCGGGCACGGTTGAGGCGGACAAGTTCGCCGGCTTCCAGCGGGCCGGCATCAACCGCATCTCCATCGGGGTGCAGAGCTTCCAGCAGGAGAAGCTGACCCGCCTCGGCCGTATCCACGGCCCGGAGGAGGCACGCAAGGCCGCCGAGCTGGCCCATGCCATCAAGCTGCCCACCTTCAACCTGGATCTGATGCACGGCCTGCCGGATCAGAGCCTGGAGGACGCCCTCTATGATCTGCAGCAGGCCATGGACTGCGCGCCGCCGCACCTCTCCTGGTATCAGCTCACCATAGAGCCGAACACGGCGTTCGCCTCCAAGCCACCCAAGCTGCCAGAGGATGACACCCTGTGGGACATCTATGAGCAGGGTCACGCCATGCTCACCGCCCAGGGTTATCAGCAGTACGAGATCTCGGCCTACGCCAAGGCGGGCTATCAATGCCGCCACAACCTCAACTACTGGCGCTTTGGCGACTATCTGGGCATAGGCTGCGGCGCCCACGGCAAGATGACGGATCTCGCGAACCAGCAGATCCTGCGCACCGCCAAGGTCAAACACCCCAAGGGTTATCTGGATCCTGCCCGCCCCTATCTGGACAGCCAGTGGACGGTGAGCGCGGACGATCTGCCGCTGGAGTACTTCATGAACAGGTTCAGACTGTTCGAGCCCGCCCCCAAGGCGGAGTTCGAGGCCTATACCGGGCTGCCGCTGGAGCGGGTGGAAACCATGCTGGCGGTTGCCCAGACCAAGGAGCTGATTGAAGACCTGGGAGAGTGCTGGCAGCTGACGCCCCTCGGCCATCGCTATCTCAACGTGCTGCTCGAGCTCTTTATGGACGAATAAGCCGACGGGGCATCAAGGTCTGGCTTCACCGCCAAAACAGAGAGGGTGCCCATGGCACCCTCTCTGTTTCAGTCATGCCTCGCGGCAGAAACCCGCTCAGCAGCAGACGCGTACCATCCGCTGTTGACCGGGCTCCCACCGCTGGCCGTGCTTGGCCTTGCGCTGGTAGCTCCCCTTGCCCTTCTTGCTTGGTTCGACCCTGGCCTGGAACAGGGTTGAGGTCACCAATGCCTTGAGGTGATTGTCCTGGATGACACCCCGCCCATGATCGTGGGCCTGTTCGATGATATCGACCCGCTTCTTCTTGGCCATATTGGCTCCTGTCTGCGTGGTTGAAACTGGCTAAAAATGCGCCAATGGAAATAAAAACGCGCCGATTGTGCGCCTCCCGGCCCCCGAGTGCAAGAGGCCGGGGCGGATTGCCCAGGCTCAGGGAGCGGGCCGGTAGATCACCCGCACCAGGCCGCTCGCCAGCACTGCAGTGGAGAGCGGGACAAGCTGCTCTGGCAGCGGCTCGCCGCCAAACAGCGAGACTCCCTTGCCCAGCACCACCGGCACCCAGAACAGGGTCAGCTCGTCCACCAGCCCAGCCTGCAGGCCCTGTCTCACGACTTCACCACCGTCCAGATAGAGGTGGCGCGCCCCCTCCTGCCACAGCTCCCCGAGCACCTGCGCCAGCGCCCCCTGCCGGAAAGTGACATGGGCACGGGGCGTGGCGGGCCTGTGGGTCAGCACGGTCACAGGTTTGTCGCCATAGGGCCACTCGGGGAAGGCGCGCACGACATCGTAGCTGTTGCGCCCCATCAGCAGCAGATCGGCGCTGGCCATCAGGGCGCCGTAGCCGGTCTCCTCCTGGGAGTCGCCGCTATAGGGTTCCAGCCAGGCGAGATCGTTCCCCTCCCCCGCGATAAAACCATCGAGGGAGAGGGCGAGGAAGGCAGAGACCCGGGGGCGATGGCGCTCAGTGCTCATGGTCGTGATGCTCGTGACGGGAAGGGGTGCCGGACTCCAGGGTCTCCAGGATGGCGCAGTGCTCCGCCGAGCGAGGGCCGCCGCAGCAGATGTCGGAGAGTGCCTTCAGGTTCTCCCGAAAGCGGGTCAGTTCGACAATCTTCTGCTCCACCTGGGCCAGCTTGGTGTCGGCCACCGCCTTCACCTCCTGACAGGTGACTCTGGCCTTGTTGGTGTCGAGGGCGAGCAGCTCACCTATGTCCGCCAGGGAGAAGCCCACCGACTTGGCGCGGATGATGAACTCCAGCCGCCGCCTGTCCTGCTCCCCATAGAGGCGGTAACCCGACTCGTTGCGGATCCCCGGCGAGATGAGTCCGTTCTTCTCGTAAAAGCGCAGGGTGTCCGCCTTCACCCCGCACGCCTTGGCCAGTTCCCCGATCCGATACATCCTTCCTCTCCCGCCAAACATGGTACTCAATATAAACCGGCTTCCACTATCGCCCCTTTGCCCGGCGATTGCCAGCCAAAGGCAGGAAAGCGGCAGCCAACCCCGGCCTTCCCGGCTCTTTACCCTCAAAACACTGAAAAGACAAACGTTTCACAAAAAATCACCAGAAAACGTTTAACACCGCACCACACAAGGCTTTGTCTCTTTAAAAAATCCACCACGGCTCACATTTTTTGTGTAGAATACGCGCCCACAAGAGAGCGTCGCGTCAAGCGGGCATTTCCTAAAACGCGTTTGCCAACAGCAGGTCTTTTTGGTGAGAGTGGTTTGCGAAATCCCCCACTTCCATTTATTTGGGGACTCTCTGTGTTGAGCCTCGCCTCCCATGGAACGGTCCCCGTTATGCTGAGGACGATAGTGTGATGGAACAAGCTCGACCCATTCGCCGTGCGCTGCTGAGTGTGTCTGACAAGACTGGCATCCTGGAATTTGCCAAGGCACTCAACGAGCGTGGCGTGGCCCTGCTCTCCACCGGCGGTACCGCCAAGCTGCTGGCCGATGCGGGCCTGCCGGTGACCGAGGTCTCCGACTACACCGGCTTCCCCGAGATGATGGACGGCCGGGTCAAGACCCTGCATCCCAAGGTGCACGGTGGCATCCTCGGCCGCCGCGATCGGGATGACGCCATCATGGCCCAGCACGCTATCTCCCCCATCGACATGGTCGTCGTCAACCTCTATCCCTTCGCCGCCACCGTGGCCAAGCCCGGTTGCACCCTGGAAGACGCCGTCGAGAACATCGACATCGGCGGCCCGACCATGGTTCGCTCCGCCGCCAAGAACCACAAAGACGTGACCATAGTCGTCAAGGCAGCCGATTACGGCCGGGTGATCGCCGAGATGGATGGCAACGGCAACAGCCTGACTTTGGCCACCCGCTTCGATCTCGCCATCGCGGCCTTCGAGCACACCGCCGCCTACGACGGCATGATAGCCAACTACTTCGGCACCCTGGTCCCCTCCTACGGTGACAACAAGGAAGGCGACGCCGAGTCCCGCTTCCCGCGCACCTTCAACGCCCAGTTCATCAAGAAGCAGGACATGCGCTACGGCGAGAACAGCCACCAGGCTGCCGCCTTCTACGCCGAAGAGCAGGCCGCACCTGGCTCGGTGGCAAGCGCCATCCAGCTGCAGGGCAAGGCGCTCTCCTACAACAACATCGCCGACACAGACGCAGCGCTGGAGTGCGTGAAGGAGTTCTCCGAGCCGGCCTGTGTCATCGTCAAGCACGCCAACCCCTGTGGCGTCGCCATAGGTGAGGATCTGCTGGGTGCCTACGATCGCGCCTACCAGACCGACCCCACCTCCGCCTTTGGCGGCATCATCGCCTTCAACCGCGAGCTGGATGGCGCCACTGCGGCGGCCATAGTCGCCCGTCAGTTCGTCGAGGTGATCATCGCCCCCAGCATCAGCCAGGAGGCCCGTGACGCAGTGGCGGCCAAGCAGAACGTGCGCCTGCTCGAATGCGGCCAGTGGACTGCCCCGGCCCAGGGCTTTGACCTCAAGCGTGTCAACGGCGGCCTGCTGGTGCAGGAGCGGGATCACGGCATGGTCACCCTGGGGGATCTGACCGTAGTCAGCCAGCGTCAGCCGACCGAGGCCGAACTCAAAGACCTGCTGTTCTGCTGGAAGGTCGCCAAGTTCGTCAAATCCAACGCCATCGTCTATGCCAAGAACGGCCAGACCATAGGCGTCGGCGCTGGCCAGATGAGCCGGGTCTACTCCGCCAAGATAGCCGGCATCAAGGCCGAGGATGAAGGGCTGACTGTGGCGGGCTCCGTCATGGCCTCCGACGCCTTCTTCCCGTTCCGCGACGGCATAGATGCCGCCGCCGCCGCGGGCATCTCCTGCGTCATCCAGCCAGGTGGCTCCATGCGCGACAACGAGGTGATCGAGGCCGCCAACGAGCACGGCATGTGCATGGTGTTCACCAACATGCGCCATTTCCGTCACTGATGAGTCAGGGCCGCCACTGGCGGCCCTTTTGTTGTCTCTTTTCAACTGACTATTTTCAACCGCTGCCCCAGGCGGTTATCACAAATAGAAGCGAGCGATACGATGAAAGTACTGATCATTGGCAACGGCGGCCGTGAGCACGCCCTGGCCTGGAAGGCCAAGCAATCCCCCATGGTGACCCGGGTGTTCGTCGCCCCCGGCAATGCCGGCACCGCCCACGAGGGCAGCATAGAGAACGTCGCCATAGAGGCGACCGACATCCAGGCCCTGCTGGCCTTCGCCAAGGCCCAGCAGATAGGTCTCACCATAGTCGGGCCGGAAGCGCCCCTGGTGAAAGGGGTAGTGGATGCCTTCCGTGCCGAAGGGCTCGCCATCTTCGGCCCGACCGCCGCCGCCGCCCAGCTGGAGGGATCCAAGGCCTTCGCCAAGGACTTCCTGGCGCGCCACGCCATCCCCACTGCCGACTACCAGAACTTCACCGAGGTGGAGCCGGCGCTGGCCTACCTGCGCGAGAAGGGTGCCCCCATCGTCATCAAGGCTGACGGTCTGGCCGCCGGCAAAGGCGTCATCGTCGCCATGACCCTCGAAGAGGCGGAAGCGGCGGTGCGCGACATGCTCTCCGGTAATGCCTTCGGCGATGCCGGCGCCCGTGTGGTGATCGAGGAGTTCCTGGACGGGGAAGAGGCGAGCTTCATCGTCATGGTGGATGGGGAGCACGTGCTGCCCATGGCCACCAGCCAGGATCACAAGCGGGTCGGCGACGGCGATACCGGCCTCAACACCGGCGGCATGGGGGCCTACTCCCCGGCGCCCGTGGTGACAGATGCGGTGCATCAACGCGTGATGGAGCAGGTGATCATGCCGACGGTGCGCGGCATGGCGGCCGAGGGCAACGTCTACACCGGCTTCCTCTACGCCGGCCTGATGATAGATCCCCAGGGCAACCCCAAGGTGATCGAGTTCAACTGCCGCTTCGGCGACCCCGAGACCCAGCCCATCATGCTGCGGATGCGCTCCGATCTGGTGGAGCTGTGCCTGGCCGCCTGTGCCGGCAAGCTGGACCAGGTCGAAGCCATCTATGATCCCCGCGTCGCCATCGGCGTGGTGCTGGCGGCGGGCGGTTACCCCGGTGACTACCAGCAGGGCAAGCCCATCAGCGGCCTGCCGGTGGAAGAGGCGAGCGGCGAGAAGGTATTCCATGCCGGCTCCCAGCTGGCGGGAGACACCATAGTCACCGCCGGTGGCCGCGTGCTCTGCGCCACCGCGCTGGGCCACACCGTCGCCGAGGCGCAGCAACGCGCCTACCAGCTGGCGGCTCGGATCCAGTGGGACGGTGTCTTCTATCGCAAGGACATCGGCTGGCGCGCCATCGAGCGCGAGCAGGCCAAGTAAAGGCTGCCTCCCCCCATCGAACACAAGGGCCTGCGGGCCCTTTTTGCTGCCCGGGCCACCGGGGCCCGCCCAGTCAGGCCCAGACTTCCCCCTAAGCCCGATGTGATGGTGGCAAGGCGGCATCCATCCCCTTGGCACCGCTCTCCGCCTCGGGCGCATGACCCCGGGTTGCCGCCCTTTCCCCCCCCCCCC
>Ga0067045_1002664_pt1 | contig 57658 bp, 40 predicted proteins | sample TerdegcTABiofilm_FD_59184 | JGI IMG/M metagenome (GOLD analysis project Ga0067045, IMG submission 59184) | Combined Assembly of (Gp0054472, Gp0054536) Wastewater bioreactor microbial communities from Singapore -Terephthalate degrading...
AGACGCCGCCACCATAAGTTCCGGCAAAGATATTTGAGCCGGAAACGGCAAGAGCATAGACATCAGTATTTGTCAAGCCATTATTGACCTGTGTCCAGCTTTCGCCGTTATTGGTTGAAAGAAAGACGTCACCATAATAAGTTCCGGCAAAGATGTTTGAGCCGGAAACGGCAAGAGCCCGGACATAAGTATTTGTCAAGCCATTATTGACCTGTGTCCAGCTTTCGCCGTTATTGGTTGAAAGAAAGACGCCGCCACCATAATAAGTTCCGGCAAAGATATTTAAGCCGGAAACGGCAAGAGCCAGGACTTGAGTATTGGTCAAACCATTATTGACCTGTGTCCAGCTTTCGCCGTTATTGGTTGAAAGAAAGACGCCGNCGCCATAAGTTCCGGCAAAGATATTTGAGCCGGAAACGGCAAGAGCNNNGACATNAAGTATTTGTCATACCATTGACTTGTGTCCAGCTTTCGCCGTTATTAGTTGAAAGAAATACGCCGCCATTAGTTCCGGCAAAGATATTTGAGCCGGAAACGGCAAATGAAAATATATCACCTCCCAAAGGTCCATTTGTTTGTACCCATTGAGCAAGAATAGGGTTGTTTGTTGAGAAGAAAAGAATTACAAGTACTTTAATAATAAAAACAATTCTATTCATAAATATTAACTTTTTAATACTCCCCGTTTTTCAATCACGGGTTAAACAAATTTAAGTTTTTTTTTTAATTATTATAATGATGTAATCAAATTAAATAACCGGAAATAATTCGAAAGGTTATTCTGGTTATTAACACGTTTTTTGCCTGCTTTTTTCTTTTGTTAACATCTTCAATTTTTGTTAATCCCGATAGCTATCCCTCGGACTTATACAGACTTACCGGACATCTTCATCTGTCAACTTTTTCAGGACGATACACTAATTATCAATGTCGCACTGGCTCAAAGCTTTCCTCTAAGCTCAACGTTCTTCATTCACTACTCACCACTTATTTTTAGAGTTTTTCTACCCTACCTTCGAAGTAAAAAAACAAGCCCTCCTTCATCCCGATTCATCGTGACTACGGAGGGCGTGGTGGAGATAAGGGGAATCGAACCCCTGACCTCGTGACTGCCAGTCACGCGCTCTAGCCATCTGAGCTATATCCCCGTTTAAAAGAACAATCAAAATTGTCACTTGCTCCAGCCTCCCGATTCCGATAGTTATCAGGTCTATCGGGATGAGCTATATCCCGGTAAAATGCCCAACAAAAGTATAAAAAAATAAAAAAAGAACAAATCCAATATTTTATTAGCTTTGCGAAGCAGTAACATAATGAGGAGTTTATGTTAATCAGACTACCGTTGGAAGACAAATAAAATTCTACGATTAAATCTGGCACCAGAATTGTATCTGATAAACGTTAATAACAGAAAGGAGAAACAGAAGGGATATTTTATTAACATGGGAAGAAAAAGGGAAATAATGAGTTTTGACGAGATCGTCTTTGAAAACAGGAATAAGGAATATGGCTCTTACATACTTCGGAAAAAATACAATTCGTTGTTAATTAAAGCTTTAATAATAACGATGGTGGTTTCCACCGCTGCAGTGGTTATACCTTATTACATTACGCTCAGAAAAACAGTTGAAGGCGGCACCGGTTCAGCTAAAAGATATGTTGCAGTCAGTATGGAAAATATAGCTCCTCCTCCCCGGGAAATATTTATTCCTCCTGATATTCCGCCACCACCTGCGCCTGCTCAGTTAGCGGTGAAATATACAGCACCTGTAATAGTTGATAGTGTTCAAAGCAGTAAATTGATTTTGCCAACAGTGGAAGAGGCGAAAACTCTGGAAAATAAAGAAGGGGAAACAACCGCTACGACCGGAGGACCGGGCGGTGATGAACTTTTCGGAGAAGGAGCAGGCGATACACCATATGATTTTTTTATTCTCGAGGAACCGCCTAAATTCAGAGGTGGAGACCTCGACAAATTCAGGGAATGGCTCCAGCGTAGAATAATTTATCCTCCCGAAGCACAGGAAAAAGGAATACAGGGAAAGGTAATCCTCACTTTTGTGGTTGAACGCGATGGAAGTGTGACAAACGTCAGTATCGTTAAAGGAGTTCATAAACTTCTCGACGAGGAAGCAAAACGTGCTATAGAATCATCTCCGCAATGGACACCCGGAATGCAGAAAGGAAGACCTGTGAGAGTGAGATTTAAAATTGACCTGAATTTTGTTCTCTAATTTTAAAGAAGACAATTAATTTTTAAACAGTAAATTTGTTAAAATCATTTTATTAAATTTATCTTCAATATTATTTAATATCATGAATAGAATAATTGTTACCTTATTTATCACTCTTTTGTTTACGGGATGTGCATCATCAAAGAGACATCTTGTAAAAGGGAATTATGATGCAGCTATCGAAAAAGCTGTCAAACAACTCCGGAAAGATCCTGATGATAAAACCCAGAAAGGAATTCTTCAGGACGCATACAAAATTGCAAACGAGCAGGATAATGAGCGAATAAGGTTTCTGAAAATGGAAGGGAAACCTGATAACTGGGACGAAATATACCTTCTTTACAAGCGGATGTACGACCGTCAGGCACTTGTACGTACGGTCCCGAACCTGAACATCCCGTATGTTGATTACATGCAGGAAATGGTTGCTGCAAAACGGAAGGCTGCCGATTATTACTATGCCCACGGTATGGAACTTATGAAGAGCCAGACAAAAGAGTCATACCGTCAGGCTTATGCCGAATTTGTAAGGGCAAAAGAATATGCAGGTGATTACGAAGGTATTGACACCAGGATCATGGAAGCTAAATATCTTGGTATGAGCCGGGTGCTGGTATCAGTCCAGAATAAATCAATTATTAAATTCCCCAAAGAATTTGAAGATGACCTTCTTGCCCTTAATCTGCCGGCACTAAATTCTGAATGGGTTGAATACCACACCCAGGTTCTTGATCCAAATATCCAGTTTGATTATCTTGTAAACGTAAATATTGTCAATGTACTTGTCAGCCCCGACCAGACCTTTCAGCGTGATTCTGTAATTAAAAAAGAAATTGAGGACGGGTTTACATATGTCCTTGATAAAAAAGGAAATGTAATGAAGGATTCTCTTGGGAATGATATAAAGATGCCAAAATTTAAAACCGTTCAATGTGCTCTTATTGAGACAATACAGCGAAAATCATGCCGCATTGAGGGTGATGTAGAGATTCTGCAGCTTAATCCCTCAAGGGTTCTGAAAAAAGATCCTATAGGAGCACAGTCGAATTTCGAACACATTTCTGCAAGGGCACTCGGGGATCTTCAGGCCCTGTCGCAACAACAGCTAGAGAGAACAAAATCACAAATTGTGCCTTTCCCTTCAGACATCGAAATGGTGATAAGATGTTCAGAATCACTGAAGATGGCTATCAGGGGAGCAATTATGAATAACAGGAGATTTATTTATTAAATAGTATGAGGTGCTGGTTATCGGATGCCAGATACCAACTGCTTTCCGTTTTGAAATCGGGTCCTCCGCTTCCTTACTGAAAAATGGCAGGAATTTAATATTCTGGTTCATCATTCACTTTATCACAGTTTTATTGATCAAATAAGATTAGTTGAAAACAAGGAATCGGAGGGTTAACAATGTGTGGTGATTGAAATTGATTTAATAAGGATACTCAATTAAATCAGAATCAGGTAAAAAATTAACAGTTAAATAATAAAACAAATCACATTGACGGAAAAAGTAAAAACACAGGCGGGAAAGAAATGATTGAGAGTGGCAGAAGAATGATTGAAACTGGCAGAAGGGCGGAAAAAGCTGTTCTGGTTGGGGTCATACACCCCGGGCAAACCGATGATGAGGTAAAGGATTACCTTAATGAACTTGAATTTCTTGCCGATACTGCGGGGGCTGTTACACTTAAAAGGTTTATTCAGCGGATAGAGGCGCCGAATCCCAGGACATATATAGGTACCGGGAAAGTACAGGAAATTGCTGAGTATGTGGCCGCAAACAAAGTAGATATAGTGATTTTTGATGATGACCTTTCGCCCAGTCAGGTCCGCAACATTGAAGATGCGACCGGGTGCCGTGTCCTTGACAGAACAAATCTGATTCTTGACATTTTTGCCGGCAGGGCAAAAACATCATACTCACGAACCCAGGTTGAACTGGCCCAGTATCAATACCTTTTACCCAGGCTGGCAGGTATGTGGAAGCACCTTGAACGCCAGAGGGGCGGTATTGGCCTGAGGGGACCGGGGGAAACAGAAATAGAAACCGACAGGCGCAGGATCAGGAAAAGAATAGCTTATCTGAAAGACCAACTTGAAAAAATAGACGTCCAGATGTCGGTTCAACGCAAAAACCGCAGTAAACTTGTGAGGGTTGCACTGGTAGGATATACCAACGTGGGTAAGTCAACACTGATGAACCTGCTGAGCAAATCGGATGTTTTTGCTGAAAACAAACTGTTTGCAACACTCGATACCACGGTAAGAAAAGTCGTTATCCGCGATCTGCCGTTCCTGATCTCCGATACTGTGGGCTTTATCAGAAAACTGCCGCATCATCTTATCGAATCATTCAAATCTACCCTCGATGAAGTAAGAGAATCAGACATTCTTCTTCATGTAGTGGACATATCGCACCCCGGTTTCGAGGAACAGATACAGGTTGTAAATGAAACTCTTAAAGAAATGAACTCTTCGGATAAACCGGTAATACTGGTATTCAACAAAACTGATATTTTTTCATATGTTAAAAAAGAGGACGATGACCTGACACCCCTCACAAAAGAAAATTATTCCCTTGAAGATCTGAAAAGAACGTGGATGGCTTCCGATAACAATTCACCGGTGGTATTTGTTTCGGCAAAGGAAAAACACAACATAGAGGAACTGAGAGAAATCCTCTACAGGGAGGTAAGAAAAATACATGTTACAAGGTATCCCTACGACAATTTTCTCTATAAAACGGAACCGGACGAAGATTCAGGTCAGTAAAGATTATTTGCAAGCATATACTCAGCTATCTGAATGGCGTTAGTTGCTGCTCCCTTCCTGATATTGTCTGCAACTATCCAGAGGTTCAGACACTTTTCCCGTGAATGATCCCTTCTGAGCCTGCCAACAAAGACTTCATCACGGTTATGGGCAATTATTGGCATTGGATATTTGTGTTCATCAGGGTTGTCGTACAGAACCACGCCGGGAAAATTGCTGATAAGCTTTCTTACGTCATCCAGTTCATATTCTTTTTCGAATTCAACATTTACGGCCTCGCTGTGGCCTCCTATTACCGGTATGCGAACAACAGTGGCGGTTACCTGTATTGTTATGTCCCCCAAAATCTTACGTGTTTCGTCAACTAACTTCTGCTCCTCTGTTGTATAACCCGATGGTAAAAATTTACCGCCGAACGGGAAACAGTTAAGATCTATCGGGTGTGGATATGCCATTTCACCTTTGATACCTTTGCGTTCGTTTTCGAGCTGATTGACGGCTTTTACTCCCGTTCCCGTAACCGACTGATATGTTGCAACAACTATTCTTTTAATTCTGTAAGCTTTATGCAGAGGCGCAAGCGCCATCACCATCTGAATGGTCGAACAATTGGGGTTGGCAATTATCCTGTCACCTTTCCTTATCACATGGCTGTTTATTTCAGGTACAACCAGCGGAATATTTTCGTCCATTCTCCATGCTGATGAGTTGTCGATGACAACAGTGCCGTTTTCCGCAAAAGCAGGTGCCCATTCTTTTGACACATCGGCTCCTGCAGAAAAAATGGCAAAAACCGGCTTTGATTCAACTGCTTCCTTAAGACTAACAACTTTGACAGGTTTGCCTTTGAAGATAATCTCTTTACCCAGAGATTTTTCTGAAGCTGCCAGTATAAGTTCAGAAACCGGAAAATTTCTCTCTTCAAGCAATTTTACCATAACACGGCCAACCATGCCTGTTGCGCCAACAACTGCAGTTTTTACCATAATTATTTTCTTTTTTAAATAATTAATCCGATATTTATTTCCGGATTGGTCGTCAAAAATAGTTTTTTTTTCATTCTGTCGCGCTGCATGAAAAACCTTTTATTTTCTCTGGTATTCATACCATATATGGTATCCGGACAGGTATCGGACAATTTTGAATCCGGAAATCTGAATATGTGGATGCAGAACATTACGGGAAGGTGGGGAATTGATTCCGTTTCTCCGCTATCTGGCAGATATTCGCTAAGGCATTCTTTTGATAATTCTGAAGCAGGTTCTGATCAGATTGCCTTCAGAATTACCAACCTGAGACCATCAGCAGGAAATATTTACTGGTCTTTTCTTTTGAGGCATGGATGTGAACCCTCTTCATCAAACAACTGGGCAGTTTTTCTTCTGGCCGATAATTCCGCCGGTGAAATGAGGCCGGGGGCAAATATAAACGGATTTGCTGCAGGGGTTAACCTCACAGGCTATGACGATACACTTAGATTATGGAAAATTAAAAACGGGGCAGTTTTTCCTCTGATAACAACAAATCTGAACTGGCAAAATGATATAGGTACTGCAAAATATGCCACAATAGAGGTTAACCGCACTCCTGCAGGCGAATGGACAATCTCCGTAAAATCGTCTGACGGGAAAAATTATGGTCCGTTTCCCGGTACCGATATTGAAATGTTCAGAGCTGAATGGTTCGGTATTTTTTACAGGTATACTTCAACGCGTGACAGGCTTCTGTGGTTCGATAACCTTCTTATTGAAGGTGCTTTTATTGATGATACTGAGCCACCTGTAATACTTAACTGCAAACCGGAAGGGAGAAAGAACCTTGTTCTGGAACTCAGTGAAGAGGTAACCCCTGATTTTGCCGGAAGAGCAAACTTTCTTCTCAACAACTCATTTATACCCGCATATGATGCATTTAAAACCGGCCCATTGACTTTTATGCTGAAGTTCAGTAATGAATTTACTAACAAGAAAATAAATACTTTGACAATCAGTAGCATATGCGATTTATATTCAAACTGTACCACTTCTTGCCAAATGGAATTCACTCCGGTATGGTCTGAACCGGGTGATGTAGTTATTTCTGAAATTATGGCTGATCCTGCACCTGTAGTTTCATTGCCTTTCGGTGAGTACCTCGAAATAACTTCCCGGATTGAACAACCTGTTTCACTTAAAGGATGGAGCCTCTTGACGGAAACTCAAAAAGCTTTTTTTCCTGAATGTACTATCAGAAAAGGAGAGTATATTATTCTTTGCTCTTCAGCCGACACTGCCCTGTTTTCGAAATTCGGGAAAACGATTGGATTAAAATCATTTCCGGCACTTACAGATGAAGGAAGATTGCTTGTTATCTGCGACAGTGAAGGGAATATGATTCATGGAGTTGAATATTCAAAAGCATGGCATGACGACAGGTTAAAGTCAGATGGCGGATGGTCACTTGAAATGATTGATACTGAGTATCCGTTTTACTTTGAAGGCAACTGGAAGTCGTCGGTTTCACCGGCAGGAGGTACACCAGGAAAACCAAATTCAGTTTCGGCAAAAAACAAAGATCCGGATTTTCAGGGACTTGTAAATGTATTTGCCGTAGATTCCTTTCATTTGATTATCATATTTTCTGAGCCTGTAAAGAATATTGAAGATTACCTGAAAGGAATAATAATCAACAGGGAACCTGTAACTTCGGTAACGCCATCCGGTTTATTGAGAAAGGAGTTCATAATTACCGCAGGGAAAGTACTAAAAAGCAGAAATATATACCAACTGTCTGTACCTGCAGATATAACTGATTATGCAGGTAACAGAATTTTGTTCCCGTCTTTTAAATTCGGATTAACTGAACCTGTTTCAAAAGGTGATATTGTTTTCAACGAATTGCTTTTTAATCCTCTTCCGGGAGATGCAGATTTTATTGAATTCTGCAACATTTCGGATAAAATAATTGATGCTTCGGAACTGTCAGTTGTTTCAAAAAATTTTCCTGATAAATCGGTTTCATCATTAAGCACTCTTTCCGAAAAAAGCAGATGTATTTTACCGGGATCATATTATGCTATAACAACAGACAAATCTGCAGTTACAGCAAGGTACTTTTCATCAGATAAAGAAAATATTTTTAATGTACAGCGTCTTCCTTCAATGCCTGATGACGAAGGATATCTGATACTTTACAATAAAAGTCTTGATGTAATAGATGAAACCTCTTACAATGAAAAGCAGCATTTCGCGCTTCTGACATCAGTTGAGGGTATTTCTCTTGAGAAAATTATGCCTGAAGCCTTATCTTCATTCAGTTCAAACTGGCATTCGGCTTCCGAAAGTTCGGGATGGGGAACACCGGGAGCAAAAAATTCAATATTTACCGGGAAGCAGGCAAATGGAGAAGTTGTTGAACTTTCATCTTCCAGGCTTACTCCTGATAATGATGGTGTGGAAGACGTACTGGTTATCAGTTTTAGATTTAATGGAACGGGTAATGTTGTTAATGTCATAATTTTTGATGAGAACGGAACGGAGATAAAGAGACTTGTGACAAATTATTTTATAGGTTCAGAGGGTGTGGTGGTATGGGACGGCACTGCAGCCGATGGCTCTGTTGTTGGAAGGGGGATCTACATACTTTATGTTTCTTCGTTTGATGACAAAGGCAGGACACAGAAATGGAAAAAAGTATGTTCAGTGCTGAGATAAAGTTTTTGGAACAATTTATCAGGAACCTTCTTTGGGCATTGATTGCAAGGAATCAATTATAATAAAGCAATCAGGTCTGTCATTAATTTTGTCATTTTTTCTTCGGTTTTTGCAGCTTCCTGTATTACAGCTTCATGAGTTGTATATTTTATTTTACCTTCAACACCAAGATCAGTGATTATGCTTACGGCAAAACATGGAAGTCCCATATGTCTTGCCGTTATCACTTCAGGAGTGGTTGACATTCCTACGGCATCGGCTCCTATAATTCTGAAGTGTCTGTATTCAGCCGGTGTTTCAAAGGTCGGGCCAGTTGTTGCCAGGTAGACACCTTTATGTACTTTTATTCCATGTTCCCTGGCAATCATCAGAGCTTTGTTTATCATGTAATTGTCGTATGCCTCACCCATATCCGGGAAACGAGGACCAATCCTGTCGTCATTCTCCCCTATAAGAGGATTGGGCAGCAGATTGATATGGTCGGTAATGATCATTATATCTCCGATTTCAAAATCCGGATTGAGACCTCCCGCCGCATTGCTCAGAAAAAGGCATTTTATTCCAAGGTATTTCAGTACCCGCACAGGAAAAGTAATCTGTTCTGCCCTGTATCCTTCGTAATAATGAAATCTGCCTTTCATGGCAACGATTTTCTTTTTACCGAATTCGCCATAGATAAGTTTACCTTCATGGCCTTTCACCGTAGGAATCGGAAAATTAGGAATATCGCGGTAATCGATTTCTATGCTGCCTGCAATCTTTGCAGTAAGTCCCCCCAGTCCGGTTCCGAGAATTATTCCGGCATCGGGTGAAATAAATCCTCTGCTTTTAAGAAAATCTGTTGTTTCTTTTATTTTTTCTAACATAATTAACTATCAGATTATCAAATTCTTTATCACTATTATTCAAAAAATTTATTCTTACAGGTATATAATAAAAGAATGAACGCAGGTCAGGCGGAACAATATTATATATTTCTTTCAGACGAACTGCATCCTTTTCGGTTGTAAGGATAATTTTTTCTTCTGCAGGTAGAGTTTTGAAAGCATTTTCAATTTTTGAAATATCTTTTTCCGAATATCTGTGGTGGTCTGGGAAACGAAGATGTTTAATTTCATCATACATGTGATTAAGATGTCTGAGAAGAGGGGCAGGATCAGCAATTCCGGTGACAAGTAATACATTCAGAGGTTTTTCTGTATTGCCAGCAGGTTGAGAGAAAGAAGAGCCTGCATTTGTATTGAAAACTGGAAGGGGGCTGTCGTAACAGAAAGAAGTGAAAAATAGTTTCTGGTAAGGTGCTTTTTTAATTTCATTGAGTATTATTCTTTGCTCTATTGGGCTTAAGTTGGCAGGGCATTTGCTTACAATGATGACGTCGGCCCTGTACATGTTTTTTATGCTTTCTCTCAGTTCTCCGTAAGGCAGAAGGTAGTCGTTGTGCATGGGCCTGTTGTAGTCGGTCAATAGAATTGAGAGTCCGGGTTTGATTTGCCGGTGTTGAAAACCGTCGTCGAGAATTATTACTTCAGTTTCCGGTTTCTGGCTGCGGATGTTGTTAATACCCCTTATTCTTTTTCCGTCAACTGCCACAAGTACATCAGGATTTTTCATGAAGATCTGCATGGGTTCGTCACCAATATCTCTGGCTGTGGATGCCGGAGTGGCAATTACAAATCCTTTCGTCTTTCTTTTGTAGCCGCGGCTTAGCAAAGCAACCCTGAAGTTATTTTTTAAGAGGTTGATGAGGTATTCACAATGAGGGGTTTTCCCGGTTCCTCCTACTGTAATATTCCCGACGCAGATTACAGGAAAGGTGAATTCTTTACTTTTCAGAATGCCTGAGTTGAACAAAAAATTTCTTGACCCGGTTATAAAACCATATACAAGAGAAAGAGGATAAAGCAGTATGTTTTTTTTACCAATCAATGTCAGCGGATTTCTATCAGATATGGCATCCGTGCCTGAATTCCGGTCATGGTACGGATTTCATTAAGCAGTTCAATAAAATATGCCGCTTCTCCGAATTTTTTTATTGCGACATTCATTCTTAAATCTCCGGTAAGTCCTGCAATGAGCCTTTGGTAAGGGTCTTCCCGGGCAGGAAATTCTTTCAATGAATATTCCTTAATGTTTGCGAGTGAGGCGGCAACGCTGATTGATTTTTCGAGGCCTCCGAATTCATCGATAAGTCCAAGATTAAGCGCACTGATTCCTTCCCATACTCTTCCTTCTCCGATTTCGAGTACGCGTTCAATATCAATCTTTCTCCCTTCAGAAACCTTTCGGGTAAATTCCCTGTATGTTTTTTCAATATTTTTCTGCATTACTTCTTTTTCATAAGTGCTCATAGGTCTGAAGACTGAAGGAAAGTCGGACCATTTGTTCGTGTTGACGGTTTCAGTGTTAATACCCAGTTTGTTTTTCATCAGTTTTTCAGTATTGGGTACCAGGCCGAAAACTCCTATTGAACCTGATATGGTCACGGGGCTTGCGATTATTCTTGTCGCAGGTGCTGAAATATAATATCCTCCCGATGCCGCATAATTACCCATTGAGACTACTACCGGCTTTGTTGCAGATGCCAGCATTACTTCGCGCCAGATAACTTCAGATGCAATGGCATTACCTCCCGGAGAGTTGACTCTAAGTACTATTGCCTTTACTGTTGTATCTTTTCTCTGTTCCCTGATAATGTCGGCGTAATTATTACCGCCAATATTTGTCGGGCCGCCTTTCCCTGTCACTATTGTTCCTTCTGCAAAAATCACCGCTATTTTCTCTTTCGGCGAAGATTTCTCTTTAGGTTCCTGTACCCGTGTATATTTCATCATGGAAACAAGGCCGATTTTATCAGTTGTTTTTAGTCCCGACAGAATTTTTATTGTATCAATCAGTTCATCGCGGTAGGCAAGGCCGTCAATAAGGCCGTTCTCAACTGCAGCATCCGGATTGAACGCAGTCAGTTCATCGGCCAATTTATTTAGTTTTTCAACCGGGATGTTTCTGGCAGCCGAAATGTTCTCGAGTACATATTTCCATATAGAGCCGACATAAGCCTCTATTTGTTGTCTGTTTTCCCGGCTGAGTTGATTCAGCACAAATGGTTCAACAGCACCCTTGAATTTTCCGTGACGTACAACCTGAACCTCAACACCCAGTTTCTCAAGGGCCTCTTTGTAAAACATAACTTCTCCACTGAGGCCTTTAAACTCCATTGTTGCTTCAGGGTTGATATAAATTCTGTCGGCAGCTGTTGAGAGGTAATATCCCTCCTGGGTCAGTACATAATCAGCGTAGGCAAGAACGAATTTACCGCTTTCCCTGAATTTCAGAAGGGCATCCCTTAATTCGGTAGCGGTCGCCCAGCCTGAAGGGAGAAGACCGTTTTCAATTAGTATTCCTGTTATGTGTGGGTCCTGCCCGGCTTTCTTAATGTTTTTCAGGATGTCATTAAGACCGGGGGCGGGAGAGAAGCTCATATTTAATATATCGAATCCTGCCCATGGATCGGGATTGGTTCTGTCGGGTATCGGGACCCCTGCTTTCAGAACAAGAATATTTTTTCCGCTGAGCTGTACGGGTTTCTCACCGGCAGCAACAAGTGCACCCAGACTGCCGATAAATATCAGAAAGAAAATAAACGAGCTTAAAATAATTCCGGTAATTGTTGCCAGAGTATAGATAAGAAATTTTTTCATTTTGCAAGATTTTTATCTGAAATTTCAGGCGATTAAAGATAAACACAAATAAAGCAAAAAGATAATAATTTTGATGCTGAATGCAAACGACGGAACTGGTATATCTCGGAATTGGTTCCAGCCTGGGCGACCGGATCATGAACCTTCGCATGGCAAAAGAAATGACAGAAAGCCTTATCGGGAGAATTGTCACTTCTTCAGAGGTTTATGAAACATCTCCCTGGGGTTTCGAAAGCACGGAATATTTCCTGAATATGGTCATTGTTGCCGAGACCCTTTTATCTCCCGATGAGTTACTTGATAAAATATACACTATTGAATCGGCTCTCGGAAGGAAGAGAACTGAAGACAGGTATACTCACAGGGTGATAGACATAGATATTTTGTTTTACGGGAACAGGATAATAGAAACAGCTCATCTTATTGTGCCGCATCCTTTGCTGCATAAAAGAAAATTTGTCCTGGTACCGTTATGTTCAATTGCACAGGAACTGGTGCATCCTGTCACAGGAAAAACAGCAAAGGAACTCCTTGATGAGTGCACCGACCAGGGAGAGGTAACGCTATACAGGCAATCCGCCTGATTCAGAGTATTCCGTTATCGGCGAAGCTGTAATAATTCTTTTCGGAGATTATTAAATGGTCAAGTAACTGGATATCTATCAGTTCTCCGGCTTCTTTTATCTTCCTGGTAATCTTAATATCGGCTTCGCTGGGTGTAAGATTTCCTGATGGATGGTTATGGCAGACAATTATTCCTGAAGCAAGGTATTCAAGGGCTTTTTTCATGATTATTCTTACATCGGTCACTGTACCGCTTACGCCTCCCTGGCTCAGTTTCATCTGATTTATAACCTTGTTTGCCCTGTTCAGGAAGAGTATCCAGAACTCTTCGTGTTTAAGGTCGGCAAGCAGGGGTTCGGTGAGTTCGAATACTTCCTTCGATGACTTTATCTGAATTCCCGATGGCACCTCTGCCAGTTTCCGCCGTCTTCCAAGCTCAAGAGCTGCAGCTATTGCCACAGCCCTTGCCGTGCCTATGCCTCTTATCTTTCTTATATCCTGTATACTGAGCTTACCAAGGTTATTCAGGTTGTTACCCGCCAGGGCAAGCAGTTCGCGTCCCAGATCCACAGCCGACATGTGCTTTGTTCCGGAACCAATCAGAATACCAAGTAACTCAGCATCACTCAATGCTGAGGGACCTTTCCTGTAAAGCTTTTCCCTGGGCCTGTCTTCCACAGCCCAGTCAGTAATTTTCAATGACATACAGCGAGACGTTTAAAATTATATTCAGGTTAAAGGTAGTAATTAAAAATATAAAAGCCGTCATTTCAGACGGCTTTTAATGATATTATTTTTATTTATACTGTGGTTTACTGTGCAAGACTGTTTACATGCTTTGTTATCGAAGATTTCAGATTTGCTGCCTTGTTACGGTGTATAATGCTTTTCTTTGCCATTTTATCTATGAGGCTTGTCAGTTTTGGAAGCAGGGCAGCAGCTTCTTCCTTATTGGTGGTTGTGCGGATTTTCTTCAATTCCGTTCGCATTGTGCGGACGTAATACCTGTTTGACAGCTTACGCTTTAATGCCTGTCTTGCTCTTTTCTCTGCCGACTTATGATTTGCCATGATAATGTTTTAAATTTTTTCGTTATGCATTTTTGTAGTCCATAGGGGAATCGAACCCCTGTTACCAGGTTGAAAACCTGACGTCCTAACCACTAGACGAATGGACCATGAAAAGAACGCAAAAATGCGGATGCAAAGAAAACACCTTTTTTTCTAACTTCAAAATTTTTTATAAAGTTTTAACAGGAAAAATTAAAGTTCGCCTGCAAAACGCTATTATTTAAAACTATTTTTAAAAAACATATCTTATTGACAGTGCAGCACCCAGTCCTCCCCATCCAAGAGTGCCGAAAATATTGAATGATGGCAGGAGATCGACCGACAGGTTTAGAGGTATTTCGTCAAAAGTATATTCAAGGCCTAATATACCGTCAAGGCCTAAAACGGAACCGGTAGTATTTACGTGCGGATTATTATCCCAGAATCCGATATGAGCCCCGACGCCCCAGAACCAGTTAAGACCCGGATAATTTCCGGTCCAGTGCTCGTTTTCATAAAGGCCTGTAACGACAAAACCCTGCCAGCTGCTTGCAAGGATGCCTTCCATGGCATTTGTCTTGCTCATGAAATGTTTTACCGTCAGACCATAAGGCCAGCCGGCTCTGAGACCAAGACTGGTCTTGTATTCCTGCGCTATTCCAGAAACAGAAAGTAAGGCGGCAAAAATAACCAGTATAAATATCCTTTTCATGTTTAACTTAAATTGGTTTGCGGCCCAAAAATAATTATTCTTATGCTATTTACATAATCGAAAAGCTTTAAACAAGCTCATCTGCCAGTTTTTCAAGATTGTAGCCGTCAAAATTTCCGGAACTCATAAAGAGATATATCGTGTTTTCCCTCTTTTCTCTGATAATCTCATTGAAAAGATTGCGGGCATTATCGAATACCCGCAAAGTGTCATTCCCGAATGCTCTGGAAATAATTTCTTTATTTAGTGGCGGGAGCTTTTTCATTTCCACGGCATGAGGACTGAAAAACACATAAGGCACAGCAGCCCCGTCCATTGAATTTTTGTACTGTGGCAGAAAAACAGAATTCAGGCTCGAATATGTGTGGAGCTCAAGGCATGCGACTATTCTTTTCCCGGGAAATGTTTCCCTAATTGCTTCAATTGTAGCTCTGACCTTTGATGGTGCGTGAGCGAAGTCGGAGAATACAATACCTCTGTCTGATTTTTTCAGTATCTGAAGCCTCCCGGCAGCTCCTTCAAATGATTTGATTGCATCATAAAACTGGTCTTCTGTTATACCGGCCTGAAAACATGCTTCTCTGGCTGCTGAAAGGTTCTGCATATTATGTTCGCCGAAAAAATTCAATGGAACAACTCTGTTATGGGTTGCTCCAAAGACACCCAGCTTGTTTATGAAATAACCATGAACTTCATAGGGTATTTTTTTAATATCGTTCCGTGTATTTGATGCAATCCTGGCAACCAGAGGGTCATTTTTGTAATATATTAGTGTACCTCCTTCGTTTATTGACTCAGTGAAAAGTTTGAACTGTTCTATGTAATCTTCCTCAGTCCTGTAGATGTTTATGTGATCCCACGAGATGCCGTTCAGTATTGCAATATCAGGTTTGTACAGAAGGAATTTCGGTCGTTTGTCAATAACTGATGCAGGGTATTCATCACCTTCGAAAACGGCTATTTCGGAGTTGTTTGAAAGTCTGACCATCAGATCGAAACCTTTCAGGGATGAACCTGCCATATATGAAAAATTAAATCCGGCATGATGAAATACATGAATAATCATTGAGGTTATAGTTGTTTTCCCGTGGCTTCCAGCAACAACTATTTTTTTACAGTGTTTTGTCTGTTCATAAAGGAATTCGGGGAATGACATTATTTTAAGTCCGAGTTCCCGGGCTCTTTTGAGTTCAGGATTATCGGCTTTCGCATGCATTCCGAGTATAACTGTGTCTAAACCCGGGTAAATCTTTTCGGGAAACCATCCCGGAATGGGAGGCAGAAGACCGTATGCTGAGAGCCTGGAGCGGGATGGTTCGAAAATCTCATCATCCGAACCGGTTACCGTATGCCCGTTAAGGTGAAGTGCGATTGCCAGGTTATGCATTACAGCCCCGCCGATGGCTATAAAATGAATTTTCATTGCAGGTTAAGATTTTTAATTACTGCAGGTCAGCCTGATAAGATGCTTTCCCGGTTGAAGAGCAAATGACCCTTTATCTTTAATATCAATCCGGTGCCTGTCAGAAATAATTTTTTTATAGTTCCGGGACGAAAGTACAAATTCAGCCGTAATACCGGAAGGGATGTAAATAATATATTTTTCAGAACGCTTTTTCTGTTTTGTATATGAAGCTTTTATCTGTCCCTTGATGGTCGGGACAACGATTTCTGAACTTTCGAGTCCGTTAAGTTGCGGTTTAATTAGTGCCTTTGAAAAACCCGGTACAAGAGGTCTGATACCCCACATGTGTCTGACAATTATGTTTGCCGGGGCTGAGCCCCAGGCATGGTTCCAGTCAGAATTAGGTTTATACTTCATATCCCATGCTTCCATGGTAATAGTCGATCCTGTCCGAATCATATTCCACCAGCTTCTGTCGGAGGTTGAAGTCATAAGGCTAAGTGCATAATCTGCCTCTTCAGCACCATATAATCCTTCGAGGAGATATTGTGCTCCATATACGCTGCACGCCATCCCGCGTGATTTTATAAATTCAATAACCGTTTTCCTGTACTCATCGGGCACAAGGCCGAAAGCAAGCGGGAACATATTTGCATGGAGTGAAGAATGTTCAGATCCTTCTCCGTCAATATAAATTCCTTTCCGGCGGTCAAAAAGTTTTCTGTTGACCGATTCTTTCACTTTCACGGCCCTGTCTGCAAACCAGAGCGAATCATCACTTTTTCCCAGCCACCCTGCAATTTCAGACATCATTTTAAGGTTTAAGTAGTGAAAGGAATTTACCACGGTATTTATTTCTCTCATGTCGTAGCCGTCCCTTTCGCCTTCGGGAGTTGCAAGTTTCCAGCCGGTATCTTTCTGTGCAGGGGGCCAGTCGACAATATCCCTTATACGCTGGGTGGTATCCCTGAAACCGAGTTTCATCATAAGAGTGCCTGTAAGCCGGGGCGATTTTGAACTTATAAGTCCGTCGTCACGTGCAAGCTCAACCAGTGTTTTAGCCTTAAGGTTTTCGTAATACCTGGCAATAAGCAAGATATCTCCGGTATACATATAGTCCTGATAAAACATCAGAACGGTATGCAATATCCATTCGGTAGGCCAGGTTGGGTTATTCATAAAATGCTCAATGGTTCTCCTGGCCAAAGAATATTCCCTGTCGACTGCATAATGGCTTAACTGGTTGATATATGCGTCGGCTTCATAAGGTATCCTCTCCCTGTCACCGTCAATGTAAAGTCCGGCAAAGCTGGTTGCCTTTATTGAATATTTACACAGATCCCATACCTTATTTAATATAGTATCAGACGAGTTAAAGTAACTTGAATTCCAGTCAAATTTCCAGAAGAATGCTTTCTGTCTGATATTTTCAGGTTTCAGCACACCCTGGAAGTTTTCTATCTCGCAGTATCTGAATGGCATTATCACGCCAAAGGAGTCTGGCAACTGAACGGCAGGGGGGGACGTATTTCGCTTATCGGGCTGGAGTTTTATTATATATTCTTTCTGAGATGGATTTACGGCAAGCATTATTTTAGCATACCTGATTGTGCCACCGGGGTTGCGGTCAATCATTTGTGGTTTTAATAGTTTTTCACCCAGGTGTACAATCAGGGTATCGGAAGATTCGGGTTCCAGGTGCAGCATCAGGGTTCCGAAGGCATCCTTTCCGAAGTCGGCGAACCAGGTTCCTGATGGCGTATGTGTTACAGTTACTGGAGGAATTAATTCAGTTACGAACTGAGCTTCCGATTGAATTGCTGCCGCAAAGATCAGAAAAACCTGTAATTTAAAGAGTTTCATCTGTCAGAACTGGTGAAAGCTCATTGAAACAAATTCCAGTACCGTTGGCAGTGCGGTTCTCCAGTAAGTCCAGGTGTGTCCTCCGTCGCGGATTCTGAATTCGTGAGGGATTTCCTTCTTACGCATGGCAATGTGCACAAGGGAGTTTCCTTCATAAAGGAAATCATCATCACCGCAGTCAATATACCATCTGACGGCTCTTTTCTGATTATCGGGCATGTTTTCAATAAGAGACAGGGTGCTGTACTTTTTAAAATATTCTTCCATCTGCTCTTTTGAAACCTCGCCGGTGACTCCCCACAGCCGGTAGTTTTTCATTTCTTCCACGTTTCGCGGACCTGTAGCAGCACTGAGGGGGCATGCCGAAGAAAACATTTCGGGATGATGAAGCGCATAAATGAAAGTGCCTTCCCCGCCCATTGACAAACCGGCTATCGCCCTGTAGCGCTTTTCACCTTTTATTCTGTATGTTTTTTCAACGAACGGTATAAATTCTTCAAAGAAAAAATCCTCATATCTCCATTCATTCTTTATATCGTTTACATAACCAGTTTTCCCGGCACTGGCATCAGGCATAATTATCACCATCGGGGTAGCCTTACCGCTTTTTATGGCCTCGTCGGCAATATGAAGAACCTCCCCGAACTGCACCCAGCCGGTCTGGTTATCCCCATATCCGTGAAGAAGATAGAGAACAGGATAACTTCTTTGTGAGGTTTCGTAATCCGGAGGAAGATATACAGCATACTTCCTCTCCATTTTCAGGATTTTGCTATTCATCGAAAGGTTGTCCATAACTTTTCCCGATTGTGCTGAAACACAAAATGGGGAGATGAACAGTACGGTGACAGCAAGTAACACTTTTTTCATATTGTAAAAGTTTAAGAACATTACAATTAATGCTCCCAAAGGTATAATATTCTGAGAAAATTCATAGTGCTTAGCAAGGGGGTTTGGGGGTGGTTTTATCAGATTGATTAAAATAGCAGGTTAATTATTCCAAATTATTACATTTGCCCTTAACAGAATTATGTAAGATGAAGCTTTATCTATTTAACATAGCAAATTTCAAGGTTGACGGAGGGGCAATGTTCGGTGTTGTGCCAAAGGCTCTCTGGTCAAAAGTTTATCCTGCCGATGAAAATAATCTGATTACACTGTCACTCAGGTCGCTGGTGATTGACACCGGGGAGAGAAAGATTCTTGTTGACACCGGCTGGGGCGACAAGCAGGATGAAAAGTTTTTCAGGTATGCTCATATTCATAATGGTGAAGGACTTTTGGAAGGACTTGATAAAAGAGGATTTAAACCTGAAGATATCACAGATGTTTTTTTAACGCATCTGCATGCCGATCATTGCGGCGGTGCGGTCAGAAAGGGCAGCAAACCGGGAAGTTATGACCTTACATTCCCGCGGGCGATTTATCATGTAAGCAGGGCACAATGGGAATGGGCACTGAAAGGTAATCCGAGGGAAGAAGATGCTTATCCCGAAGAAAACTTTTTGCCGCTGGGTCAAAGCGGGCAACTTAACCTGGTTGATGAAGAAGGGGAACTTTTTCCGGATGTTTCTGTAATGATTTGTTATGGCCATACACCGGGACTGATGATACCTTTAATAAAATATAAGAACCGGACAATAGTTTACACGGGAGACCTTATTCCGACCGCTGCCCATATTCCGCTGTTGTGGAATATGAGTTACGATATTGAATCGTTAAAAACCATCGAAGAGAAGAAAAGGCTGTTTAAAGATGCCCTGAATGATAATTACATTCTTCTTTTTCAGCACGATCTTCAGGTTGAATGCTGCAGTCTGAAAGATACTCCGAAAGGTGTACGTATGAAAGAGAACTTCAGCCTGGAGAATATACTTTGAGCTCTAATTAATTTTGATGATTTAACCCTTTGCTTTGCAGTATATTTCTTGTTACATTTGGGTTAAGCTTTAAAATTATTAACCCAAATTCCTCATGTCATGCCTGAATTCGTTTATGAAAAACCATTTCAGATTGAAAGGGATACGACTGTTTACCGGCAGTTGACTAAAGATTATGTAAGCACGGTTGAATTTGATAACCGGGTTATACTTAAAGTAGATCCTGAAGGGCTTGTTTTACTTGCACGCGAAGCGATAAATGGCCTCTCATTTTATCTGCGGGCATCACATCTTCAGCAGTTGAGGAAGGTTATTGATGACCCCGAAGCAACCGACAACGATAAATTTGTAGCCTATACAATGCTTAAGAATTCAGTTATATCGGCTAAAGGAGAGCTTCCATGGTGTCAGGATACAGGTACAGCCATTGTAATTGCACACAAAGGTGAAGATGTATACACCGGGGTTAATGATGCTTATTATCTTTCAAAAGGGATATATGAGACTTACAGGGATAAGAATCTGAGGTATTCCCAGATAATTCCTCTTTCAATGTTTGATGAAAAGAATTCAGGTACAAATCTGCCGGCGCAGATTGAAATTTATTCCACTGAAGGTAATTCGTATGAATTTCTGTTTATAACAAAAGGGGGAGGCTCAGCAAACAAAACATTGTTATTTCAGCAATCGAAAGCGCTTCTGAATGAAGAATCCCTTACAAAATTTATTAAGGAGAAAATAAAAGAGCTTGGAACTTCTGCATGTCCGCCCTATCATCTTGCAGTTGTTATAGGAGGAACATCGGCTGAAATGACACTTAAGGTTGTAAAAGAAGCATCGGCAGGGTATCTTGATGATTTGCCTGTGTCGGGAAATGAAAGCGGGAGGGCATTCAGGGATGTTGAATGGGAAAAGAAGATAGAAAAAATCTGTCAGGAATATGGAGTAGGAGCTCAGTTCGGGGGAAAATATTTTGTACATGATGTCAGGGTAATAAGACTTCCAAGGCATGCTGCCTCATGCCCTGTTGGCATAGGGGTAAGCTGCAGTGCCCACAGGAATCTTAAAGCAAAAATTACTTCTGAAGGAATATTTATTGAAGAGCTTGAAAAGGAACCGGAAAAGTATATGCCTGAAAAAGCTCCCGTGCTTGAAGAACCTGTTGAAATTGATCTCGACCGGCCGATGAAGGAGATTCTTGCCGAGCTGTCCAGATACCCGGTAAAGACCAGACTGAGTCTTACAGGAACTCTGATTGTGGCAAGGGATGCCGCTCATGCACGCATCAAAAAGATGCTCGATGAAGGTAAACCAATGCCGGAGTATTTTAAGAATCACCCTGTTTATTATGCCGGGCCAGCAAAGACGCCTGCAGGCATGGCATCCGGATCTTTTGGCCCTACTACTGCCGGACGCATGGATGATTATGTTGAGCTTTTTCAGAGCCATGGAGGATCAATGATTATGCTTGCTAAAGGGAACAGAAGCAGAAAGGTTATTGAGTCGTGTAAAAAATATGGCGGCTTTTACCTTGGTTCAATAGGTGGACCAGCGGCAATACTGGCCGAAGAAAATATCAAATCTGTTGAGCTTGTTGATTTTGAAGACCTCGGGATGGAAGCTGTCAGGAAAATCAGAGTGGAAAAGATGCCAGCATTCATTCTCACCGACGACAAGGGAAACGATTTCTTTGACGCTTACAACAAATAAATGACGGGCTCTTAAAGCGAAACACTGTAAACTGAATGCGAAACGCTTTACTGTAAAACTTCAATCTCAAATATTTCGTGCCGGTCAAAATCGCGCCAGTATTTTATGGCGTTTTTTCTTACCAGTTCCCAGTAGATGTCACTATCAAGGCCATAAATAAAATTCATTTCTTTTAGCTCCCCGGATATTTTTCCGGCAAGGTCAGATTTAAGAGTCAGTTTTATTTTGTGGTTCATATACTTAAATTCTGCAGAGGGAGAGGGTGCATCATTTCTGACTGTCAACAAACCGTGCCCCGGAGTGGCTCCTGTGCTGAGAAGAATTCCGTCGTTCATACAACTTAATGGCTGGACTGAACCTGCAAATGAGACTACTTCAAATTCATCAACACCGGTGTTGAAATACTCCCTTGCCCTTATCCCCATTTTCACCCCTATTATGGCGAACACACCCAGATGCCTGTGAAGTTCATTGGCAAGAACACCCGATTGCCATTCTTCTTCACCATGCCTTTCAATTATTTCACTTACAAACGGTTTAATATCGTCAAAGTAGAAATCGGGATCTGCAGGTAATTCTTTGATAACCTGATTCTTTACAACCGTTTCCCCTTTAAGGATTTTAATATATCTGTCTTTCAGACCGGTTAAATCAGAAGGAGTTATGTCTGAATTGTTACCCTGTTGGGTTGTCAGAAAAAGTTCGGGATAATGAAGATAAAGCGGAATAAGTTCATCGTTTATATTCAATGAAAACATATGACTTTTTGCGGTTTCTGATTGCATGAACCGCGAGACGCTTTTTCCATACCTGGTATTTATTTTTTCAAGGCAGCCAATGAAATTGTCATCGTAAAAAACAAAATTATCTTTGCTCTTAACAGCTTTGACCGGAATGATTTCTTTGAGCACTTCACGTGCAGCGTTACCGTCAATGCTGAAATTAAATCCTTTCGTATCATTCAATCCGTTACAACTCCATACTATCTGTTTTACCTGTGATTTGAATTCCGGTATTTTTCTCATTGCATCAGCAGCGGTTGTCAGGCCTCCGAGACAAACAAATGATATTTTTGATTTCTCATATTTAAGTACGTCGGATATTATTTTCAGATATTCGGGAGCTTCAGCCGGGTTAATTCCTGTTTCATCTGCCCATACGTATTGCAATGCAACCGGAAGGTTCTTTGAAACATAGATCCTGCTTCTGTTTATTCCCACAGGTATTCCTTCATGGTAAAATGAATTGAGCAAACTCCTGACTTTAATATATGCATTTTCTGCATTCAGGGCACCGGGTGAGGCAATCACAGCCAGTACTCTTATATTCGGTGAAGCAAGCATCATGCTTATGGCTCTCATGTCATCTATTCCTCCGTCTGTGTCAATTATTACATAGTGAGCAGGTTTCCATGGATGCGATTGCCCTGTGAGATTGATTAAAATAACAATGAGAGAAAAAATTATTTTTTTCATGATTCTGGTAATACTATTTGCTTCAAAAGTAATACCGATCTCTGAATTTTGAAAGAAAAATTTATTTAGTTTGCAAGAAGCATTAATTGCTGATTAATTTTTTTCTATCTTCAGCCATTTGATTTTTTATTCTTATGAAGAAGTTTTTAAAATTCTTTGCACCCGGTCTGCTTGCGGGGCTGATAATTTACTGGGGCTTTGAAAAGGCGCTTGTGCTTACTTCAACAAATAATTTCTGTATGTCGTGTCACATTCATCCTGAGGCAGACAATTCATGGAAAAGATCTACACACTATGAAACCCGCTCAGGATATCGGGTTGCATGCGTAGAGTGTCATCTTCCGCCGAAGGGGCAGGGGTATGTTAGGGAAAAGGCAAAAACGGGTTTGCGGGATTTATGGGGTTACCTGACGAAAGATTCTGCCTCTTTCGATTGGGTGGAAAAGCGGAGGCTTGAAAACGCAAGGAAATATACTTATGAAAGCAGCTGCATCAAATGCCATGAGAATCTCTTCCCGCTTACTCTGAGTAAAGAAGGGGCTGATGCACATTTATATTACAAGCAGACAAAGAAGACTCCAGATCTTCACTGTATAAACTGTCATTTGAATGCAGGGCATTACATTGAGGGGTACACTCACGGAAGCAACACGAAGTTTGGTCAGGTTTCGTCGGCACCGAAGGAAATTTTCAAAGAACCTGCAAAAGTTAATGCATTTGAATCATTTACTGAAATGATACCCGGCACTTCTGTATCGTTCAGGATGATTGCAATACCCGGAGGAAAGTTTCTGATGGGCAGTCCGCAGGATGAACCCTTTCGTCGCAGTGATGAAGGACCGGTAAGGGAAGTTCAGATAAGTCCTTTCTTTATGGGAGAGATAGAAGTGAGCTGGGATGAGTATCTTGCTTTTTATGCACAAACTGCTTCTGAAGGCAGGAGTACCGACACGGAAGGCATCCGCACCAGAGGGGCTTCAGCAAATGTTGATGCAATAACTGGCCCGACACCGCCTTACGGTCAACCCGACCAGGGATGGGGAATGGGTCAGAGGCCGGCAATATCGATGACATATCATGCTGCGGAAACATACTGCAGATGGCTGTCGCAGGTAACGGGGAAAACCTATCGTCTGCCAACGGAAGCGGAATGGGAATATGCATGCAGGGGAGGGACGACCACACCGTACTTCTTTCCCGGCGATCCTGAGAAATTTCAGAGAACAGGATTTAAATCGAAAATCATGAAGAATGATACCACTGTAATTAATTCATATGTTATTTACAGAGATAACAGTGGTTTAAGGACTCATCTGCCCGAGAGGGTGAAACCCAATCCTTTCGGGTTGAAAAATATGCTCGGGAATGTGGCGGAGTTTTGTTCCGACTGGTATCAACCCGATGTTCTCGCTCAATACCCGGTTGAATTAATTATTGATCCGAAGGGACCTGAATCAGGAGAGGAACATGTTATCAGGGGAGGGTCATATCTCGATCTGGCAGGAAGGACAAGATGTGCAGCCCGTGATTATACAAAAACGGAGGAGTGGCTGAAGACTGATCCGCAAATGCCTAAAAGCATATGGTGGTATTCCGACTGTTTTTATGTGGGATTCAGGGTTGTATGTGAATTTGATGAAAAAACGGGCAATACAGAATACAGTAATAAAAAATAATAGCTGAAATGTTAAATTTTAAATCAAATTTGTTTTTTTAGTTTTTGTGTGCTAAATTCGGGAACAATATAAAAAGATTAGATATATAAATAAGTGTTAATTTTACAATATTAGTGAAGGGGAAGTCCGGGGGGCAAACAGGGATAAATTTGGGTATGGAGTTTAAGCAACGAAATTTGGATATTATGAGAATCCATGATATCAATTTTTTTAATGTTTTTCCTAACCAATTAATTATGTAACGTTATGAAAAAAACAAACTGCTTTATTTGGCCCTCAGGGCCAGGTGAAAGTTTTCATAGGTTGCAAAAACTCATGAAAGCAGTTGTTCTTTTTCTGCTTGTTGGTCTGATTTATCAGCCGGCCTATTCGGCCGTGAAAAATGACGACCAGCAGCAGATAAGAATAACAGGAACCGTTACAGACACAGAGACCGGCAATCCTATGCCTGGAGTTAACATTCAGGTTAAGGGGACAACAATTGGTGCCATTACTGATGCCGACGGAAAATACGTTATCAATGTAACTGACAGGAATGCAATCCTGGTATTTTCCTTCATCGGATATGACACCAAGGAAGTTCCGCTTGCCGGAAGAGTTCTGGTGGATGTAACCATGTCACCAACTGTGACAGACCTTGATGAGGTTGTTGTTGTCGGGTATTCGACCCAGAAAAAGGCAAACGTTATCGGTTCAGTAACGTCGCTGCCCGGTGCTCAGATTCAATCTTTGCCAACGCCTACCGTAGCCCAGGCTCTGTCTGGTCGTCTGCCGGGTTCAATCATTATTCAGATGAATGATGAGCCGGGACAGAATACCACACGTATTCTTATCAGAGGTCGAAGCACCCTCGGTGGCTCAAGAGCATCACTCTCATCTGCAACAGCACCTCTTGTAATTATTGATGGCGTTCCGGGTCGTTCAATGACTGAGATTGACCCAAACGACATTGAGACGCTGTCGGTTTTGAAAGATGCATCAGCAGCAATTTACGGTGCTCAGGCTGCAAACGGTGTAATTCTTATTACAACCAAAAGAGGAAGCGAAGGTGCTCCAAAGCTTAATTACCAGTTCTATCAGGGCTATATGACTCCAACTGTTATTCCGGAAGTCTGCGACGCTGCCGAATATGCAACAATGCTTTCGGAGTACCAGGTAGCAACAGGTAAAACGAGAACCTATACCGACCGCGACATTGAGTTGTTCCGCTCAGGAGAAGATCCTTGGCAGCATCCGAACACAAACTGGTATAAGGAGCTGATTAAGAACTGGACTGGAACAACACGCCACAACCTGTCAATTGACGGCGGTTTCAGGGGAATGACTTATTATTTCTCGGCAGGCTACAAACTGGATGACGCATTTTATAAAGCTTCATCAACAAAGTATAAACAGTTTAATGTCCGTGCAAAGCTGGATCTGCCTATAACCACCTGGCTTAAGGTTGGAACGGAACTGGCAGGCTTCCAGATTAACAGACTCTATCCATACAAGAGCGCAGATGCCATTGTAGGTCAGTCAACACGCCTTGTCCCCACAACGTGGGCATACTGGCCGAATGGTCTTCCCGGACCGGATATTGAATATGGCGATAACCCGGTTGTTACCTCAACATTTGAAGGTGGAAAAGATGATCAGAAGACCTACAGGGTTCTTACAACCTTTAATGGAACGATCACAGTTCCTTATGTTAAAGGTTTGTCTTTAAGCGGCAGTTACAGTTATGACCTGACAAACTTCTACCGGAAAAGGTTCTTTAAACCATGGATACTTTATTATCCTGACTGGGCTTCGGCAAAACGTGACCCGAATACAGGATTCATTACTGATATGAACCTTATTCCGACTCCAAGAGGCCTTTCCTATCCCCAGAACCATGAGGATTATTCAAGGACCATTACGAACACAGTATTGTTGAGCATTAACTATACCCGTAAGTTTGGAGACCATTCAGTAACACTGTATGGAGGTTTTGAGCAGTATACTTACGATTACAACAATCTTTACGGTTATCGTACTTACTACATTTCCGACCTGATTCAGACTATGGATGCTGGTGCCGACCAGGATAAAAACGTAACAGGTGGTCGTTCAATATATGCCCGTAAGTCATACATAGGTCGAGCAAGTTATGACTTCCGCGGTAAATATCTTGCCGAGATCGTATTCAGATCCGATGGATCGCTTAAATATCCGCCCAAAAGCCGCTGGGGTTACTTCCCTGGATTCCTGCTTGGATGGAGAGCGTCGGAGGAAGGTTTCTGGAAGGATAACATAGCATTTATCAATTATTTCAAGCTTAAAGCATCATATGGAAGTATGGGTATGGACCCCGGTAATGCATTTCAGTACATGAACTCCTTCGGACTTTCATCCGGAATGTCATTTGGTACAAGTGCGGCAATTGAAACTGCAGTAGGACCTCCAACAGTTGCAAATCCGAATATTACATGGGAGAAGCAGACAACAAGAAATATCGGGTTTGAATCAAAATGGTTCAGAGACCTTATTCACCTGAATTTTGAATACTTCTACAATATCAGAAAGGATATACTTGCAACGAGGGATGCTTCAGTACCGGCTTTTACCGGTCTGTCACTTCCGCAGGAAAATATTGCAAGAGTTGACAATCAGGGCTTTGAAGTGGAAGCAGGTGTTCATAAGAACATTACTCCGGACCTGAGAATAGATCTCGGTGGCAATTTCAGCTACAACCACAATGAGGTCGTATTTATGGACGAACCTAAAAGGGCAGTTCCGTGGCAGCAGTACACAGGTCATCCCTACAATGCATGGCTTATGTACAAAGCTATAGGTATTTTTGAGGATGACACCTATACTGTAAACGGTGTTGCCAATTATCCACGTTGGTCAACTGCCAAACCAGGTGATGTTATCTTTGAAGATATAGGTGGTGTTGATGCACAGGGTAATCCAACCGGGCCGGATGGTAAAATTGACGGCAACGACAGAATACTTATTGATGAAGTAGACGTGCCCGAAACTTTCTATGGAATTAACTTAGATGCCACATGGAAGAATTTCAAACTTACGGTACTCGTGCAGGGGCAGGGTAAATTCTACAAGTTCAACCATTACGATGAAAGACGCGGTGAAGCAGGTAACTACTTCAAGTGGACCTATGACAACAGATGGACTCCTGACAACAGGAAGACGAATATCGCAAGAGCATTTAACCGTAATGACTTCTATTGGGCACATGCCGTCAATATGTCCACCTACTGGCTCGACAACACAGCCTACTGCCGTCTGAAGAATGTTGTTCTCACATACAACATTCCTCCAAAGATATTCAAAGGGATCGGCATCACCAGGGCCAGTGTTTATTTCTCGGGTACCAATCTTGCTTTGCTTTACTCGGCAACCAAGAAGTTTGATCCCGAAGTCAGTGGCCAGGGAGTATATCCTCTTATGAAGACATTTGCTTTCGGAGCAAATATTACATTCTAATTTGTTAAGAAATATTTTAAATATTGAGCTATGAAAAAAGTATTCAATTACATAATCCCGATAGCATTGTTGATGTTTCTGGCAACTGCCTGCGAGGACGTCCTTGACCAGGATCCGGTAAGTACTTTTAATGAACAGGTTGTATTTAAGGATATCAACATTGTTAAAGCTTACGTGGGGAAATGCTACGACAGGATGGGTGGAAACACAAATAACGGAATACTTGGTGCCCGTGAAGACCTCCTTTCATCGGGTACTGACCAAACTCTGTGCATTCACCGTCCATCAAACTACGTACATCTGAAAGGTACTCTCAGCCCCGACCAGCTTGGCTTTTTTGCCAATACCGGTTATGGCGGTTTTATGTACTGGGATAATCTATATGCCAACATCCAGAACCTAAACTATATTCTGGATAATATTGATGCAGTGCCTACAAAGACAACGACAGAAGAAGCACTAAAAACAAGGTTGAAGGGTGAGGCTTATTTTATCAGGGCATATATGTATGGCAGGCTCCTGATGAATTATGGCGGAGTAGTTATCAGAACCACCGCTTTTAAGCTTGGTGAAGATTTTCTGGATATCAAAAGATCAACGCTTCAGGAAACTCTTAACCAGGTTCTTGCAGACTGTGATCAGGCAATTGCACTTTTGCCTGCAGATATTGAGCAGGGTCGTGCTACACGCGCGGCAGCTGCAGCCCTCAAATCAAGAGTGCTTCTGTTCTGTGCAAGCGAACTTGTAAACGGAGGTTATGAGCCGACCAACCCGCTTGTTTCATTCACCAGCGGAACCAGGACTGAACGTCTGGTAGCAGCAAGAGATGCTGCAAAGGCAATTATGGACGGAACATACGGCACGTTTAAACTGGCAGGTACAACCAATGATCCGCCTTCACCAATGACGGAAGCAACTATTAAAGCCTATGCCGATAACTATTTCAATATCTTTAACCAGAAAGGCAAATGGAACGAAGAAACCATCTGGGGTATCCAGTTCCCGCTTACAGGTGGCAATATTAACAGAGCCAATATCTGGTACGGACCAAACGGGTACCACAACTGGGGTAACAATAATCCGACAGAACCAGCGGTCAGGGAATATGAAATGGCTGATGGTACTCCGTTTGTATGGGATATCGGTTATGGTGAATACCTGCGTAAAGCTACTGCCGCAGAACTGGCTTCCAATCCGTATCTTGATCCTTATTACGGGCGTGAGCCAAGATTTTATGCAACCATTCTTTATCACGGTGCTCCATGGCAGCAACGTCCTTCAGACGCTGCAGGATTTGACCCGGAAAACAAAGTACAGACAGGACATTTTTATAACCTGGACGGAACCATTAAAGCTTACGGAATTGATACCCGTCAGGGGTTGATAGAGAGCTGGAACGGAACAAAGAACGGGTATTATCTGAAAAAGTTTATGGATCCGGCAACTGTTGGACAGTACTATTACAATACCAATACCTGGGTTGAGTTCCGCTATGCAGAAGTGCTGCTTAATTATGCCGAAGCCTGCATCGAACTCGGTGGCGCCGACCTGCCGCTCGGTATCGATGCCCTGAATATGGTTCGTAACCGTGCCGGACTTCCCGACAGGGACAGAAATGCCACTCAGGATCAGGCAAGACAATGGGTGCGCCATGAAAGGTATATTGAATTCTTTGCAGAAGGACACCAGTATTATGATATGCGCCGCTGGATGACCGCTCCTCAAATAATAAAGAATGTGTCACCCATGAAAATCAAACAGTTCGTAAATGGCGACATGGAGTGGTTCTATGATACTTCTAAGTCTGAGGATACGAGATCATGGGCCAAAAACGCATATTACTGGCTGCCCATTTCTCGAACAGAAATGAATAAAGCACCCAATCTCCAGCAAAATCCCGGATATTAATCCGGAATTTTATAAGTCCTTAATCAGGACTAATTTAAGGCCGGTCACTGGTGACCGGCCTTTCTTATTATATTCTATTTATAAAACATGTAATACCAGAAAGTATTTCCAAAATTTCTCCGCAGGGACGATTCAGCTTTCATCAGATCGTAACCTGCCAGTTGAAAAGTCTGAAGAAATTGTGTGTAAAGCCTTTCAGTATCAATGTCAATTTTTAATCTTTCTCTGGCAGGTAATTCTATTTTAAGTAGTGTCCTCATTGCAAGTGCTGCTTCCTGAAGGTGCCTCGGTGCTCTCTTGTACCTGTACATATCGAGCTTATGCCATTCCTGTGATATTGCTTTGAGATCTTTGTTTAAAAGATGCCACGCCATTTTATATTCCCATGCATATCGGTTTACATACATCGAATCGGTTGCAACAATTCTTTCAATATTTATAACGGGATCGTCAGTGATTGTGAAAAAATCCACACGTGGCATGACTTTTCGTTTTAATCCTAACTCGGCATGGGATTCAACAGCTTCATCGTTAAACAACATTCTCTCATAACCAGAAGCTTCTTTTCTGTAAAAAAGTGTCTTTTTCAGCCGGCTGACATAAATCTCTGCATTTTTATAATTTCTGTTAATAAGTTCGCATTTAATCATCGTTCTGAGTCCGTCAGGAGTACAGCCTCTTAAAACCATGTCTTCATATGCCCATCTGTAAGCCTCATTAATCATTCCGACAGTATAGTATAAGTTGCCTCCATGCCTGAGAATTTCACCCTTAATATCTAATTCCCATTTTTGAAACAGTGTGCTTCCGTCAGGACTCTGGGGAAAAGCAAAAAGCATCTCGTTCAACCGACCTGTCTCACATAATGCAATGTTGTTAAGAAATATAGTGATAATGTTTTTAGTTGGATGTTTGAGATTAAATTTTACTAATTCATCATATTGCCTGTTATAGAATAATTTTTCGGCTCTGAAATAATTTTCTGTTTTCTCATCATATTTAAGAAAGGCAGTTGTGCAAAGTACTGCAAAAAGAAGGCTGATGCCAGTAATTCCTGGAAAGAATTTTATATTACTCTTTTTAGAGAAATGAAGGATATTAAATTTTCTTAATATGTCCTTGATCTTTAATTGACAGAGAAAAGGTGTTAATAATATTATGCCGCCCAGAATTGTGAAAATTATATTATCAGTATCGGAAATACCCGGACTCCAGGGATAAATCAGAAGTATGAAATAAGGCTGGAAAAAAAGAAATTCCCCTGATAAAAAAACAGTCATTGCTGCCAGAAAGATAATCAAAAACACTTTTATTAAATTTTTTTTAAAACCTGACACCAGCAGCCAGGAACAATATATACCGTAAGCCATCCACGCAAATCCGCCATTGATAAAATACCATAATGGCAATATCAACAGTGGCCAGATAATTTTCCGCGATTTTATGAAGAGATACGCTGCAGCCAGCTGGATAAGTATGCCAAGATTGTTAAAAAGCATGTACCTGTAGTTTGTCTGGAGGTAAAACATCAGGATACCGGCCAGAAACGGAATTGAAAGGTTTTCTGAACCTTTAATAAGTTTAATAATGTTCGACAGTGAAACGACTGACAGGAGAATCACAGCTGAAGCTATCATTGCGCCTGCTTCAGGATGATAGTAGAATGAGGAAAAAAATCCTGCAATATATTTAAGAAGGGACCCCGGCTGCTTAAGGAAATCATAGAAATAATCTGCTGATAAAATGAAGAGGGAGGATTTCTCCTGATAAATGAAAATATGACTTGCATAAATGCAGAAAAACAAAAAAATAATTACGAAAAAAAATGTGTAAGAAAGATATTTGAAAAGCAGGGTAGTTCTGTTGTTTCCGCTTTTCATGGTTAAATTATTTTTTTAATTGATTTCAGTTTCCTGTCCATTTTACGTCGAGTGATTTAAGCCTTGCGAATTTTCTTATTTTACCGGGCGTTATGTTAATACTGGTACATGAAAATTCCGGCAGGTTATAACTTTTAGTGTTAAAATGTTCTTTGATCGGATTTTTATGAGGAACTGCAAATGGCTTTGATGTTTGTCCACTTTCATTATTGAAGTATGCAATGTATGGTTTGGTCACTGAACCATTATCGCGTCGGGTTGCAAACAGAATCCATTTTCCGTTTGATGACCATGAGTGGTAACTGTCGGTTGAGAAACTACTGTTCAGATTAAGCGGTTCTGCATTTACTGTTTCAATGTTAATAGCATAAAGGTCTGCTTCGGGGTGCCAGATAGGGAAACAGCCGTAATTACTCATTGTGACAATGATATATTTATTGTCGGGGGATATTCTTGGGAAAGCAATACTCTTACCCTTGTCAGAGGCTCTGAAAAAGATTTCTTCATTTCCGAATTCTCTTGTTTCAGGATTAAACGAAACCCTCCAGAGGTCATACCTTATTTCCTGATAATTATACATTTCACCTATCCGGGGGGCACGGCAGAAGTACAGTATTTTTCCGTCGGGAGACCATTCGGGATAGGTATCCATTGATAATGAGTCCATTTTGAGAGGCACAGGCAATATTTCATTTCTTTCCCTGTCGTATAGTACCAGGGAAGATTCAAGGTCACTTACTTCTATTTTATTGTTGCTTAGTACGTGGAATCTCTGGACAATCTTGTTTGATGAGAAGGCAACATATCTTCCGGATGGATGCCACCGTGGATAAACGGCGCCGTTCTTCATTTCCGGTGTTTTGAGGTTGTATTTTATGAGTTTACCTTCTGTATAGAAAAATGTTCCTCCGAGAGAGCCTCTCATATGAAAAAGAAAATCGTCACTTTTTCCATTGTTAAAAGAATGGCAGTTAATACAGTTTTCTTCGGCTGCATTATTATTTATAATTGTTCTTACTTTGAATGTCGATAATTCTCTCTGACAAATTGAGATTTCGTTCCATCTCTCATAACCCGGATTGATTACCCTGTAAGTAAAATACGGATCAACCGGTTCAGGAGCGACGAAATTTTTTATTGTGGAAAATTTTTTAATGTTACCGGATTTATCAGTGGCAGAAATATCAATTCTTATGGTTTTACCGGCACTCCCTTCCAGTAGTTTTTTCCATTTTTTATCCGGGATTATTATTACATTTTTTTTTGCTCTGACCGTAAATGATTCTCCTTCATCCACGGAGAATTCTGCATCAAAGCTCGAGCCTTCTTCCTTTATGATAAAATTCAAAGGTGCTATGTTTGGAGGGATAACAATGCCGGTGTAATCAGGTTCAATCTCAGGAAGATTTTCAGTCAACATTGTCATTTTGACTTCCTTTCCTGCACAACCATAAAGAAACGATGCCGGAAGGATGAATATGAATAAGAATATTTTTAAAAGGCCGGGCTTCATTTCAATGTCAAATTTAATACTTATAAAGATTGTCGGATTAACTTAGTGCTGAAAAATGTTCAATGGGTACTTCTCTTTTTTGTTAAAATTTATTAACTGTTTTCTGATGTTATTGGATTATTTATATTTTTACTTGTTAAAGATTACTGTAACACAATTTAATAATAAAGAAGCAATAACTAATCTTAAAACCCAACCAGCATGAAAAAATCAGGTATTTCAAGGAGGAATTTCCTTGGCAAAGCAGCAGCGGCAGGTGCTGCAGGAGTAATTGCTCCCACCATAATTACGGGATGTAAAGGAAAAGAAAAGGAATGGAAAGTCATTCCTGAAACAGCATGGCTTGATCAGGCTCCTGACGGGCCGGTACTTAAGGCAGGAGTAATTGGCTGCGGTGGCCGCGGGACAGGCGCTGCAATTAATTTTCTTAATGCAGGACCGAATCTTCAGGTTGTTGCACTTGCCGATACATTTAAGGACAGGGTTGATTCCTGCAGGGCAAGAATTCTGAAAGAAAAAGGACAGGAGGTTCCGGAGGAAAACTGTTTTGTCGGATTCGATTCCTATCAAAAAGTTCTGGAAGCAGGAGTTGACATCGTCATACTTGCGACTCCGCCCTATTTCCGTCCGGAGCATCTGGAAGCAGCAGTTAATGCACGCAAACACATTTTTGCTGAAAAACCGGTATGTGTCGATCCGGTAGGAGCACGTCAGGTAATGGCAACAGCTCTCAAGGCAAAAGAACTCGGCCTTACAATTGTAACCGGTACCCAGCGCCGTCATCAGCGTAACTATGTGCACAACTACCAGCAGGTTCAGGCAGGCATCATAGGCCCGATTGTGGGTGGAAATGTTTACTGGAACGGAGGAAAACTATGGCACCGCGACAAAGACCCGAAATGGACTGAGCTCGAATGGATGATACGCGACTGGGTTAACTGGTGCTGGCTCTCAGGTGACCATATTGTTGAACAGCATGTACATAACCTCGATGTGATGAACTGGTTCATGGGCGCTCATCCCGTTGCAGCCCGCGGAATGGGGGCAAGACACAGAAGAGTCACCGGCGATCAGTGGGATAACTTCAGCGTTGACTTCGTATTTGAAAACGGTGTCCATGTACATAGTATGTGCCGGCAGATCAACGGATGCTGGAACTCAGTGTCAGAAAGACTGCAGGGTACAAAAGGCTCAACCAACTGCATAGATACGATATATGACCTCGATGGAAAAGAAATATGGAAATACCAGTATCCGCTCGGAGAAGACGGACAACCCAACAGGCGTGCACTGAAAGATCCTTATGTGCAGGAACATATTGATATGGTTACAGCTATCCGTACCAATAAGCCGTTTAACGAACTTGAAAATACAGCTATATCAACCATGACAGCAATTATGGGACGTATTTCCGCTTATACCGGGAAAGAAGTTACATGGGATGAAGTTATGAATTCAGACATGAAGCTTGGACCGAAAGTTCTTGTGTTCGGACCGGTTGACATCCCGAAACAGGTACCGATACCCGGTGAAGCCTACGATCCCGAAGCTGAAAGGAGGAGAGCTGAAGAAAGAGCCGCAAGAGCAAAACAAACACAGACAGGAACAACCTGATGATAATATAATCCTGAGATTATGAAAAACTCGAGAAGATATTTCATAAAAAAGGCATCAGTGGCAGGAGCAGCAGTCCTGACTTCTGCCACTCTTATAGGACAAAAGAAACCTGAACCGCAAAAGGCTAAAATTCCTGCTCCTGTAGTGCCATTTAAGCTGAAATACGCACCAAGTCTTGGGATGTTCAGACAAAATGCAGGAGAAGACCCTGTTGACAATATAAAATTCTGCTACGACCAGGGATTCAGAGCTGTTTTTGACAATAACTTCATGAGACGGGCTCCGGAAGTTCAGGAAAAAATCATGAATGAGCTCAGACGCCTTGGAATGGATTTTGGACCTTATGTATTGATGGCAGACTCGGGCAAGCAGGATTTTGTTCTTAATACCCAGGAAGTGAAGGACATGCTGACGGCAAAAATGAAGGAGGCTGTTGAGCTTGCAAGGAGAACCGGAGCCAGAATGGCACTGGTTGTACCCGGAAGATATGACCTTAGGCTCCATCCGGATTACCAGCTGGCAAATGTCATCGACAACCTCCGTCTGTGCTGCGATATTGTTGAACCGGAAGGAATCACACTGGTACTTGAACCCCTGAATCCGTATATAAACCATCCGGGCCTTTTCCTTAAAGGAATTCCTCAGGCATACGCTATCTGCAGGGCAGTTAACAGACCTTCGTGCAAAATAGTTAATGACCTGTACCACCAGCAGATAAGCGAAGGCAATCTTATACCTAACATAGATGCCGCCTGGAGTGAAATTGCCGCTTTCCATCTCGGTGATACACCCGGACGCAACGAACCTACCACAGGCGAGATAAATTATAAAAATATATTCAGACACCTGTATAATAAAAAATATGAAGGGGTTCTTTGTATGGAGCACGGCGCAAGCCAGAGAGGTACCAAAGAAGGAGAACTGAAAGTTATCCAGGCATACCGCGAATGCGACAACTTCGAGGTGTAAACCGGTGATAAATAAAAAGGGGCTGGATTTCCAGCCTCTTTTTTTTATTACTTAGCAAAAAACTTTTTAATAAAAATTTTCCGGTAAACTTAAGTTCCATAAGAGATGATATCAAAGCACTATGTATTCGCGTTAATTATTCTTGCAGCAGCCTTTTTATCGGGCGGATGTAAAAAGAGCGAACTCCTCTATGCAGGAAGGTTCACGAAAGGTGATGAAAAAGGACTTTATGTTTTTAAATTCAACAAAAGAAACGGCTCACTCAAACTGAAATCCAGGGAGGATGTCGGCCCGAGTCCTTCATTTTTCTGTTTCTCCCGCGACAGAAATTTGATTTATGTGATAAATGAAGTAATGGAGTTCAGAGGCAACTTCGGAGGCGGACTTACCACAGTGAGGTTAAGCAACGGAGAAGGCACACGGCTTGAAAAACTGAACGAAATGGTTGTTCCATATGCCGGTCCGTGCCATATTTCACTCTCTGCCGATGGCCGCTATCTGCTTATTGCCAATTACCCCAACGGTTCGGTGGTTGTTGTTAAACTCAACAATAATGGTGTGCCTGAAAAGATAACTGATACAATATTATATGTAAAGGAGGAACCCGACCGGTCGCACGCTCACATGATAAAACACGACCCTGCCGGGAAATTTGTGTATGTTGCCGACCTCGGCCTCGACAGAGTGTTGTGTTACCGGCTCGATACACTGAAAGGGGAACTTGTTGAAAGTGAAAGCGGAGCGGCTCTATTGCCGGAAGGTTCCGGCCCTCGCCACTTCGTTTTCAACGCCGACGGCTCGGTAATGTACCTGATCAATGAACTTGGTTCCACCATCACTGTTTTCAATGTTGATAAAAACTCCGGAGCACTTGATGCTGTGCAAACGATGAAAACCATATCCGAAGACTATATTGAAAATAATTACTGCGCCGAGATTGCTCTTGGTAATGATGGCAGGTTCCTGTACGGTTCGAACAGGGGGGAAAACACAATTGTTGTTTTCAGGGTGCTTCCTGACGGTAAGCTTGAGCTTGCAGGAAGGGTTCCTTGTGGGGGTAACTGGCCGAGAAATTTTGTGATAGACCCCGAAGGAAAATTTTTAATTGTGGGAAACCAGAAATCGGGCAATATATCAGTGTTCAGGATTAACAGGAAAACCGGATTGCCGGAAGGCCCAATCAAAAAGGCAGAAATGCCGGATGTAGCATTCCTGACATTCAGGGAATAAGAATTTATATTGCATGGGATGCCAATTGTGCCGTAATTTAATTGTCATTTATAGTCATTTATTGTCATTTATAGTCATTTATTGTCATTTATAGTCATTTATTGTTATTTATAGTCATTTATTGTTATTAGGAGTTTGTAGGAGAGTTGAGATTGTTTTGATAACCTGGTTTTTATTATGTAGCGCTGATTAATTTTATGTACCTATGGCTATCGGTATCTGAGTGGAACAAAGAAAAACTGCCGCAGTTAGCGCGAAAGACAAATAATAACCTGAAAATTTCACATTTTTGCATCCTTAATATTCAGGAAAATGTCAGGAAATACAGTTAAAAAGCTTCTTAAGCTACATACGGTACTTTTTCTTATTGTTGTCCTTGTAATCCTTTCCTCCTCATCCTTCATAAAAACAAGGAAACCTCATAAAAATTATGTTTTGCTTGTTTCTTTCGATGCCTTCAGATGGGATTATGATAAATTGTATAATACGCCGAACCTCAATAAGCTGGCATCTGAGGGTGTAAAGGCAGAAAGGCTTGTATCATCATTCCCGACCAACACCTTTCCTAATCATTATTCAATTGCTACCGGGCTCTACCCCGATCACCACGGAATAGTGAACAACACTTTCTTTGCGCCCGACTTAGGGTTACTTTACAGGATAGGCGACAGGAAGGCAGTGGAAAACCCGGCCTTTTATCGGGGAGAACCTATATGGGTAACTGCGCAGAAACAGGGAGCATTGGCTGCTTCGTTTTACTGGGTTGGATCAGAAGCACCGGTGGCAGGCATGCATCCTTACTACTGGAAAAAATACGACGAAAATGTTACTTATGAGGCACGGATAGATACGGTTATCAAATGGTTGAGTTATCCCGAAGAGAGGAGGCCGGAGCTGGTTACTCTCTATTTTGATGAGCCCGATGCCACAAGTCATGATTATGGTCCGGTTTCCCCTGAAACTGGAGAGGTTGTCAACCTGCTCGATTCATTGCTGGGAGTACTCAGAAACAAATTAAACGCTCTGCCTCATGCCAAAAGAATAAATCTGATTGTACTTTCCGACCATGGTATGGCAGAAGTATCATCCGAAAGATATATCAACATCAGGGATGTGGTGCCGGCAAGAATGATTAAGAATATATACGGCGGCAACCCGGTTTTATTTATTGACCCTGCAGAAGGTAAAAAGGACTCCATTCTTCTGCTGATAAACTGTACACGGGGTGTTAAAGCATGGGCAAAGGAGAATATGCCTCCGGAGTGGCATTACGGGACAAACGAGAGAATCAGCGCAATTGTCGCGGTGGCCGACAGCTCATGGTACCTTGCCACAAGACCTTTAATAGGAAGGTTCAAAGGCGGTGCCCATGGTTATGACAACAGAAATCCTGATATGTACGGTATTTTCTACGCTGCCGGTCCGGCATTCAAAACAGGTTATACGGTTGAAGAACTGAACAACGTGGATATTTACAACCTTGTATGCAGGATACTCAACCTCAAGCCGTCAATAAATGACGGCGATGGGTCAAAAATAATAAAAATGCTGAAGTAATTTATCCGCAGAGAATATTTAATAGCTTTTTACGGGCAATCGTGCTCAACCTTGATCAGGGGTTTTACATCAAAACCGTTCTCAACTGCCTTTTCAAGAAGCTTATTGAAAGTAGCCTCGTCCATCTTTTTTTCCCTCGACAGAATCCAGAGATATTTAAAGGAAGGGTCGCCTACCAGCGCATATCTGTAATCACTGTCAAGGTCAATTATCCAGTAATCTCCGCTGAAAGGCCAGAAGAACTGCACTTTCAGTTTCGCCGGCGAGCTTTTGTCGGGTATCCATGCCACTGCTTTTGCACTGCTTACCCGTGACGGATTGCTTATTTTATGACCACGGTTTAATACGGTGATCTTCCCGTCATCTCTCAGTGTATAAGTGGCGGTAATACACTTAAGGCCTTTCTCGAAGGAGTTTGGCAACCTGGCTATTTCATACCATGTGCCTGCATAACGGTTAAGGTCAACCGACTTAACAACCGATGGCTTTGTCTGAGAATGGGATTTGAAGAAAATCATAAATGGAAGAATAAATATTAAGATTTTCATATTATTTGATATTACTGGGTTATATTGACAGGCGTCGGGTGTATAAAATGATGTTTAAAATTATTCTGTTTTTTGTTTTTGCTAAAGTTAACAAATATTTGTATGTTTAGTTCACTTTAACATCCGGTTATGACACGAACGCAGCAGCTGGAAAGACTGCATAATCAGATTAACGGTAAATGGGATTTAATTGTGATAGGGGGAGGCGCCACCGGACTTGGTGTTGCCCTTGATGCAGTTACAAGGGGTTATAAAACCCTTCTGCTTGAAAAGTCGGATTTTGCTTCCGGCACCTCATCACGAAGTACAAAGCTGGTTCACGGCGGGGTACGATATCTTGCACAAATGGACCTTCTGCTGGTTATTGAAGCCCTTAAAGAGCGGGGTATAATGCTGCGAAATGCGCCGCATCTCACTTCAAACCAGGAATTCATCATCCCTGTATACACCTGGTTTGATGCATTCTTTTACACTGCAGGGCTTACCTTCTACAGTATTCTCTCCGGACGCCTGGGACTTGGCCCGTCTTATTTTATTGGCCGCCGAAAGGTTATTGAACGTCTGCCCAACATAAGGCAGGAAGGGCTTAAAGGCGGCATCGTTTATCACGACGGACAGTTTGACGACTCCAGGATGGCCATATCGCTTGCAAAGGCAATTGCAGATAACGGAGGCACCCTGCTGAATTATTTTGAAGTCAAAGGACTTCTAAAGAATGAAGAGGGAAAAGTAACAGGGGTTAAGGCGTTTGACAAACTATCCGGCAATGAACTTGAAATTCATGCCGGACTGGTTATTAATGCCACCGGCGTTTATGCCGACGATATCCTGAAGATGGATAAGCCTGATGCCCAACGTATTATCAGGCCCAGTCAGGGAGTGCACCTGGTGTTAGATAAATCATTCCTTCAGGGTGATTCGGCTTTGATGATACCGAAAACAGACGATGGAAGAGTACTTTTTGCCATCCCGTGGCATGGTAAAACCGTTGTGGGAACTACTGATACACCACTTGAAAAGATAAGTGAGGAGCCCGTTGCCCTTGACGAAGAGATTGATTTCATACTCAGAAATGCGGGAAAATATCTGGTAAAAGCACCCGGAAGAAAGGATATCCTTTCGGTTTTTGCAGGATTGCGGCCACTGGCATCTGACCCCGATAACCCGCATGCAACAAAAGAGATATCGAGAAGGCATAAGATAATTCTTTCAAAATCCTGTCTGCTTACCATCACCGGAGGTAAATGGACAACTTACAGGTGTATGGCTGAAGAAACAATAGATGAGGCCATAAAGGCCGGGCTGCTTGAAAAAAGAAAATGTGTCACCAGAACATTCCGAATTGATTCGGCAGCCGGGGAATCAGTATCAGAAAGATTGAAAATTTATGGTGAAGGAGCGGCTGAAATTGAAAAAATGATGACGGATAATCCTGATACCGCTGAAAAAGTAGCAGAAAACCTGCCTTATACCAGGGCTGAAATTATCTGGATCTGCAGGAATGAAATGCCGGTGACTCTTGAAGATGTGCTTTCAAGAAGAACCAGAATGCTGATTCTTGATGCCAGGTCTGCTGAAAAATGTGCACCCGCAGTAGCTGAAATAATGGCATCAGAACTCGGTTACGGAAGGGAATGGGTGGAGAATGAGGTTGAAAAATTCAGAAGGCTGGCAAAAAACTATATGCCCCTCCCTGCCTCCCCAAATGGGGAGGAGATGAGCATGTATACAAATTAAGATATTAATAAGTTACTATGAAAAAATATATTCTTGCCCTCGACCAGGGCACGACCAGTTCAAGAGCTATTATATTCGGCAGTGACGGTTTGCCGGTATCAACGGCCCAGAAAGAGTTTACCCAGATTTTCCCACAGCCGGGATGGGTCGAACATAACCCTGAAGAGATATGGTCTTCGCAGGCTGATGTTGCCATTGAGGCAATGGTTAAGGCAGGTATAAAAAGCTCTGAAATAGAGGGTATAGGCATAACCAATCAGCGGGAAACAACGGTTGTGTGGGACAGAACTACCGGAAAACCTGTTTATAATGCAATTGTATGGCAGGACAGGCGTACCGCCGAATACTGCGACCTGCTGAAGAAAGAAGGTCATGCCGGAATGATACAGAAAAAGACAGGGTTGGTAATTGATGCCTATTTTTCTGCAACAAAAGTCAGGTGGATTCTCGATAACGTTTCTGGAGCCAGGAGGATGGCTTCTGAAGGCCGTCTTGCCTTCGGGACGGTGGATTCCTGGCTTGCATGGAATCTGTCAGGAGGGAAGCTTCATATCACCGATGTATCGAATGCATCAAGAACGATGCTTTTTAATATACACACCCTGGAGTGGGATAAGGATCTTCTTAAACTTTTTGATATTCCTGAAAGTATTCTTCCTGAGGTAAAAGCTTCCTCGGAAGTCTATGGCACTGCTGTAAAGCCGTTTGACGGGGATATAGTCGTTGCAGGTATTGCGGGTGACCAGCAGGCTGCCCTCTTCGGACAGATGTGTATCGAACCGGGTATGGTCAAAAATACCTATGGAACGGGATGCTTTATGATGATGAATACCGGCAGTAAACCGACAGAATCAGCCAACAAACTGCTTACAACAATAGGATGGAAAATCGGTGATGAAACCATCTATGCTCTTGAAGGAAGCATTTTCATTGCCGGTGCGGTGGTACAATGGCTGAGGGATGGACTGGGGATAATAAAAAGCTCGGGGGAAGTTGAAAAGCTTGCCGGAACGGTAAGCAGCAGTGAAGGTGTCTATTTTGTCCCGGCTTTTGCCGGTCTTGGCGCCCCGCACTGGGATCAGCATGCAAGAGGCATAATTATGGGACTTACCCGCGGGTCTTCATCGGCCCATATTGCACGTGCAGCACTCGAAAGCATTGCTTTCCAGACCTTCGATGTTCTTAAAGCGATGGAAAAGGATTCAGGAATTAAAATCAGTGAACTGAGGGTTGACGGCGGAGCCACTGCGAACAATCTTTTGATGCAGTTTCAGGCCGATATCCTGCAGGCAAAGGTCGTAAGGCCGGTAATAACAGAAACAACGGCACTCGGGGCAGCATACCTGGCCGGAATCGCTACCGGCTTCTGGCCCGGTACCATTGAACTTAAAAAACAGTGGCAGGTTGAAAAAATGTTCTTACCGAAGATAAGCACGGAAGATGCCGGAAAGCTTGCCAAAGGATGGGAACGAGCCGTAAAAACAGCAAGATTCTGGGCTGAATCTCTTTAAAAACAATAAAAACCCGAAACGATAAACAAATAAATAAGAAACCTTAAACATAAAAATCTTTGAATTATGAACCAGTTTTTTGCAGAGTTTTTTGGTACGGCAATGATAATTGTGTTTGGAAGCGGCGTGGTTGCAAACGTTCTTTTAAAAGATACAAAAGGCCATAACAGTGGTTGGGTTGTAATCTCTTTCGGTTGGGCTGTGGGTGTTTTTACCGGTGTGCTTATAGCTGCCGGTACAAGCGGAGCACATCTTAATCCGGCTGTGACACTGGCGCTTGTTATTGCAAAGAAATTTTCACCTGCACTGATGCCGCTTTACATAAGCGCACAGCTTCTGGGGGCCATGTTCGGAGCCGGATTGGCATGGCTGGCATATAAGAAACATTTTGATGCAACCGATGACGGTAACGCAAAGCTTGCGGTTTTCTGTACCGGTCCGAATATAAAGAGTTACGGCTACAACCTTATAACAGAGATCGTCGGAACATATGTTCTGGCTCTAGCGGTGCTTTATATGGCAGAGCCCGAGGTGGGACTTGGTGCCCTCAACGCACTTCCCGTGGCAATAGTGGTACTTGGAATAGGTCTTTCACTCGGCGGCCCTACAGGATATGCAATTAATCCTGCCCGTGATCTCGGCCCGCGAATAATGCACTTTTTTCTTCCCATACCCAACAAACGTGACAGCGACTGGCATTATTCGTGGGTGCCAATTGTAGGTCCTCTTATAGGAGCATCCCTGGCAGCAGTGATGTATATCATCTTCGAGAGAGGAATATAACCCGGTCAGGTTTGCTGTTTAACAGCATCCATGAATTTCTTAAGATCCTTTTTATTGCATTGATAACGTTGCAGGTTGATATATCTTCGCCTGCCGTTTATCTCCCTGTAAAGATCATTACCTTCAATCAGGAGTTTATCGAAGCGGACACTCCTTTCTAATATACCAATGCCATAGAATTTAATTCTCTTTGCTCCGGGATCATACCTGATGAATTTCCCGCCTGAAATCGCATAAACTCCCTGGATAAATGACAAAAGCGCCATCAGGTAAATTAAATATTTTAATATCCGATCATTACCTTCTGCCAGGTATCCCACCACAGCAATACAGAGAGATGCTACCAGGATCAGTATTGAATACGTCAGATTGAATCTGATGTCAATACAATTTTCTTGTGAGGTTTCATTAATTGTTTTCATTCAGATTAACCACTTATTTGTCCTTTAATGAATTAAAGAACAATTAAATAATGTTAAAAAATTAAAACTATTGATTATTTTCTGCCTGAAATTAATAACTTTCAATACTAATTGATTGCTTAAAAACTTATTAAAAAACTACGTTGCAATTAAATAAACTATTACGTTATGAGAGATTACAAAACTCAAATTAACAATTGCTGGTTGTTAATAATTGTTATGGCGTTAATCATTTTCGGGTCTGTTTCGTGCAGCAAACGGATTGAAATAACTGTAAATGACCGTAAAGTATCCTTTGATGAAGGGTGGCGCTTTATAAAAGACTCAATTTCAGGTGCTGAAGCCCCCGGGTTTGATGATTCTTCATGGAGATTGCTTGATCTTCCGCACGACTGGAGCATAGAGGACCTTCCGGGGCAGAATGGTGTCGATATAATAGGTCCTTTCTACAAGAATGCCATTGACAGAATGGCTTCGGGTTATACTGTCGGAGGCACGGGCTGGTACAGAAAGAAATTTATAACGACGGATGAGTACAGAAATAAACGCGTTTATCTTGAATTCGACGGTGTTTACATGAATGCTGATGTGTGGCTGAACGGAATTCATCTTGGATTTCATCCATATGGCTATACACCTTTTTATTTCGATATAACTCCTTTTTTAAATGCGCCCGGGAAAGAGAATGTTATTGCAGTAAGAGTAAGGAATGAAGGACTTAATTCAAGGTGGTACTCAGGTTCAGGAATTTACAGGCATGTATGGATAACCTATGTTAATCCCGTTCATATTGACATATCGGGAGGAATATTTGTTACAACACCTGAGGTAAATAAGAAATATGCTGAAGTAAATGTTACTGTAACGCTTGTTAATGCAGGACAAGGTGAAAAGAGTGTTACGGTTAATTCAGAGTTGTTTGATAAAAAGGGCAAAAGTGCTGGTACAGCGAGCAGTAATATTTCTTTACCTGAAGGAACAACAACGGTTACACATAAAATTTCGGTAGAAAGGCCCATGCTCTGGTCGTTAGATGATCCGAATCTTTACAAGGCCGGAATTAAGATTCTTTCAGGTGACGGTGAAGTGATTGATGAATGTGAGACTCTCTTCGGAATCAGGGAAATAAAGATTGATGCTGTTAACGGGCTTACCGTCAATGGGGAGACAGTCAAAATGATAGGCGGTTGTTTTCATCATGACAATGGTCCGCTTGGAGCAGCTGTTATCGACCGGGCAGAGGAGAGGAAAATAGAGATACTTAAAAAGACGGGATTCAATGCTATTCGTACGAGCCATAATCCCCCTTCAACTGAACTGTTAAATGCCTGTGACAGGATCGGTATGCTTGTTATTGATGAGATATTTGATATGTGGGAGACTCCAAAAAGGGAAAGGGATTATCATCAGTATTTCAGGGAATGGTGGCAGAAAGATGTTGAGTCGTGGATAAAGCGCGACAGGAACCATCCTTCGGTTATTATCTGGAGCATCGGGAATGAGATACGTGAGACATATGATACTACGGGTTTAAGGATAGCCCGCAACCTTACCTCTGAGATTCGTCGTCTGGATCCGACCCGTGCGATTACGGAAGCTTTCAACGATTTCGGATGGCGCAGGGGTCAGGGCAGCAGATGGCATGATATTCCCGAACACATGGCATTACTGGATGTTATTGGTTATAATTATATGTATCAGAGATATGAAGAGGATCATGAAAGATACCCTGATAGAGTAATGGTAGGTACTGAAACTAATCCTCCTCTTGCTCTTGAGAATTATGATATTATGATGAAACATCCCTATGTTATAGGATATTTTGTATGGACAGCAATAGATAACATTGGCGAGGCCGGAGTAGGAATGCCTCAGCTGAGGGATACAGGGGAAGTTAATGTTCAAAGAATTCCTGGTTCTGCCGGGATACCCGGGGCAACAGGACAGCAAAGACCTCGTGATTCAGGTCAGCAAAATGTTCAGACTTCTCAGACTCCGGGTTTTCAAGGGACAGGCGCTGGTGCCCCTCCTGCAGGGATGGCAGGGGGAGGATTCTTCCGTCGCGAAACATGGCCGGTTTTTACAAATTATCAGGGAGATCTTGACCTTACACTAAACAGAAAAGTGCCTTCATATTACCAGTATATTGTATGGGGCAAGAGTAAAGTTGAAATGTTTGTGCATCGTCCCGTACCTGAAGGGAAGATTGAAGTGACGAGCCGCTGGGGTTTTCCTGATGAGGTAAAAAGCTGGAACTGGGCAGGCTGGGAAGGAAAAAAGTTTCAGGTTCATGTTTATACACGTTCACAGAAGGTAAGGCTTGAACTTAACGGAAAAATAGTGGATGAAAAAGAAATTGACCAGAGAAAATCTATAACCGCAACCTTTGAGGTACCTTATGAACCGGGTTCCCTTGTTGCTCGCTGTTTTGACAATGGAAAGGAAACAGCATCGGAAAGACTTATAACAACTGGTAAGCCTGCAGCGATAAGATTGAAAGCCGACAGAACGGTCATCAGGGCTGACAGGAATGATCTTTCGTATGTAACTGTCGAAATAACTGACGCAGACGGCTATATAGTTCCAGACGCCGATAATATAGTTGTAAATTTTGAAGTTACAGGTCCCGGTAAAATTGCAGGAGTCGGAAACGGAGACCCCCGGGATATGTCCAGTTTTCAGCAGCCGAGAAAAAAAACATATCAGGGGCTATGTCTGGCAATAATCAGGCCCGAGAAAACTCCGGGAAAGATTAAGTTAAGGGCAACGGCCGAAGGTCTGAAGGAAGCTTCGCTGGTAATAACTTCCAGATAGTTAAAGGAAAAGAAGTTTATTTATACATTCCTCCTCCAGCCGGAAGGGGGAGTACCTTCAGCGCAGCTGAAGGGGAGGCGATGGAATTCGTTTACCAGTTTATTTTACAGGTTCAGGAAACTGCCGTATAGGACTGTAGCGCTCATAACTTTCGAATATTTCCGGATCCGGACCTGTGACTCTGGGATCATTTGTCCTTTTCAGCTCATCAATTAATGCCTGTTTAAGTTCATTTTCGATTTTTGCATATTCCGGATTGCCTGACAGGTTTTCAAGGCAGAAGGGATCTTTTTTTATATTATATAACTCAAATTCAGGCCTTTTTGCGAATGCAAGGTCAAAATATCTGCTTATAAGAGGGTTGCGGAAATTTTCGATAATATAGGATTTTGAAGGACTTGCGTCGACGTCGGTAAAAGCGAATTCGGGGTTGTGGATACCTTTTTCGTCAATACCGTATAACGGAGCCGGTTTGCCGGTATTGGGATCAATTGCCTGAGGGTCGCCGGCCGGCCACCTTTCAGGCTTCATATTCCAGACAAGAAGATATTCATTACTCCGTATTGCCCTCTGCGGATAGCCAAGGTTATTCCAGCGTGATGATGAGTGCCTCTCCCTGCCGGCAAAAACATATTTTTTTCCGGGTTCAACAACTCCAGACTTCCCCGATTTTAAAATTCCGGCAATGCTATGCCCTGACATGGGCAACATCCCTTCAGGCTTTATACCCGTTAACTCGAAAATTGTCGGTGCGATATCGACAAAACCGACAGGGTCATCAACTGTACGTCCTCCTTTAATTTTTGCGGGATAACTTATTGCAAGCGGCACGTGCAGACCATATTCATAACAGTTTGCCTTGGCTCGAGGGAAGGGCATTCCGTTATCGCCCGTAACTATAACGATTGTATTGTAAAGTTCCCCGGTTGAATCGAGGTAATTGAGAATTCTCTGAAGGTGAAGATCGAACCATTCTATCTCAACCGCATAATCGAGGAGATCGCCTCTGATTGTATCATTATCGGGCAGAAACCCGGGTACGTCAACGCTGCGGATATCTTTACCGGTGTGTTTCCAGGAGTCCCTTTCATAATTACGGTGAGGTTCCGTTGCCCCGTACCAGAAATAAAACGGCTGGCCGGGCTTTCGTTGTTTCATAAACTCAAGAAAGTTGGCGAAATAATTGGTTGAACCGATTCCTGTTGCCGGTCTTTCATCGCCTTCGCCACCCCTGCGGTATTGGATTTTGTTATATGCCGGTCCGGCAGCATTTTCCTTTCTCCATAGTGAGTCATTTTCGTTACGTGCATACTGGAATGGACCGACTCCCTTGCCTGTGAATCCTGTATGATAACCATTAACCTTCAGTACATCGGCGAAAGGCACATACTTTTTCATCCAGCTTGATGCATGCTGCCCGCTCTGTTCGTTCTGCCAGTGATGGCGGCCGGTTACCAGTGCGCTTCTTGAAGGAGCACTTCCGGGCGATCCTGCATAACAGTTTGTGAAATAGACCCCTGTACGTGCTACCCTGTCAAAAGCCGGTGTACTTACAAACCTGCATCCTGCAAAAGAGGTATGATTAAACGACTGGTCGTCGCTGATGGCAATGAGAATATTGGGTTTTTCGACCGATGTACAACCGCACAGACCATACATACCATTAATGGCAACTGCCGTAAGAACAGGTGAAAAATGATAAGCTTTCATGGATCAAACATTAAAAAACATTTTCTGAAAACAGTAGAAATACAATTTTACAATCCGTTAAAACCCGGTACGACAAGAAGCTCAGTTTCATTTTTCAGTTTGTCCGAAAATTTTTCCTTCCAGATTATGTCATAATGCGGTTCATTAAAATATCTCGCTGCTCTTCTGACAAGCAGTCCCAGGTTATTCTGAGACCCTTCCCATCCTCCTATCTGCTGCCATTCCCATTTTTCACTGTTATCAATATATTTAACAAGAAAGTCAAGAGCAGCTTTCAGGGAGCCGCCTTCCGGGTTTTTGTAGTTGAAAATATTAACCCCGACCTTCAATCCTGTTTCTCCGGCATCAAAGAAATTTCTGAGATTTGAAACAGAATATCCGAAGGCGTTTGTTCGTATCAGTTCCTCTGGTTGACGGCCGTCGGCTTTTATCATGGGGTCTATTCTCCGTCGGGGCATTTCGGATATTTTTTTTCTTACATATTCATCATTCCCGAGGAAGCGGGCAATACTTGTGACAATCACATCGTATGCAACCGAATGATTGTTTTTGTAATTATCTTCATCCTTGCCGTGGCTGCTTGTTGTGAGCCATACGAAGAAATCTTCAAACCATTTCCTTATTTTCCGTGAATCTTCTGCAGGTAAAGCACCTGATGCTTCAATAAGATTAATTGCATCGACCAGGTTATAGACACCTCTTATATCAATTATTCCGATTCCTCTTCCGGTTGTTATTCCCGGAATAGCCTGAGCGTATTGCATATGTGGATTCATAAGGGTGGCGGTATCAACGAACCATGTTTTCAGAAGGCTTGCAGCCTTGTCGGCATACTTTTTTTCACCCGTGAAGTACCAGGCAAGGGCAAGGGTTCTTGTTGCCGAAAAGAAATCCCCGAGCTGCGACCTGTCTATACCGTTATCAGGGTTTCGTATACCGTCGCGGCGGATATACGGTAAACCATCAGGCTTTGTGGTATCGGGCCACCAGTAGGGACCCAGGCTCATGTAATCGTGTTTGGTTCCTCCCGGCGGAACTATCTTTTTAAATGTAACAGAAAAAGGTCCCGCATTAAGGGCTTTCTCTGCATCAGACAAAAGCTTCCTGTAAGCCGGATAATAAACAGAGTTTTCATTTTTGAGATCCTTTTTTACTGCTTTCATGTGCTCATAATCCCATCCGGCAAACCTGTCACCGCGGATGTTATCCTTGCATGATGCCTGCAGAAAGACTGCATTAATGATTAATAAATAACTCAATATTTTCATTGTCAAATCTATATTACGGTTGAAAGATTTTTGTATCAATGGTTCTGAAAATAAAAAACAGAATATCTGCATCTTCAAAAATCAAAATTAAAAATCATTTGTCTCCGACAAATTTTATTTATGAAAAAAAATACTTTTCTCTGAAAGGTTAAAACCTGATAGTGCAATCTGATAGACTGATAACAGATTTTATTTGTTTTCCACAAAAAACAGTGCCGAAACTCTTTCAAGATGCAGGGGAAGACGTGTACTGGTTCGTCCTGATTTATCCCTGACAAAGGTTTCACTAACCTGTTTTATTTCTCCGTTCATCGGATTCCAGAGTGAAACATCACACGAATCTCTCAGTACCACATATGTATCAACCGTATTTTCCGTCGAGTTTGAAAAGAACCATATGTTTCTGTTATCCTTTACTTTATGTATATAGGTGAGTGAGCCGTCGTAAGCAGGTCCGATTTTAACCGGCCACATCGGTTCTTCGATAGTTACATCCCATACAGGAACTGCCTCTTTCATTATCGCCTGCATCATTTCAGGAGTGTAATCAGGCAGAAAATATGCTCTTCCGCCTGCTTTATTCCGGTTAATAAAATGAATCATAAATTCGTCTATCCTTCGCTGAAATTCCGCCCTGGTCGGTTGATCATCGGAAAGTCCGAAAACCTCAGCCATAATTTTTTTTATTTCGGCATCTTTTCCTACTTCAGCTGATTTTTGCGGAATCACTTTTGATGCAATGACAGTCCCCCCTGCGTTGTAAAATTCAAGTATTTTACGGGCATTGGTAACTGAAATGTATGTGCTTCCGGGAATTATAAGAACGGAATAGATTTCTTTATTAATCTCATTATCGAGGATGAGCTTATTTCCCTTTATTGTGCATTTTTCGTCAAGCACTTCGGGATGGATATAGGTGAAATCCATCCGGAGTCCTCTGAAAATTAATTCTCCGAGTTCAATATAGTCGGTTTCCGGCGGTATAATACCTCCTTCCCTTGCATAAGCTGTCTCCATTGTTTTCGCATTGGTGATGGAAGGATCGAAGTTCCCGAACCGGTAAGCAGCCTGAAGCGAAGCAATTGGATATAGTATTGCTACATCGGCAACATGCCTGCCATACTGAAGCATATAACATAACCGGCCGATAAATCTGTCACTTTCAGGTGTTTTAGCCCGTGGAAGAGCCCCTACCTGGAAGTTTACTCCCATTGCTGCCTGATCCATGGCAACCTTGTAAACAATTTCCGGGTTCATCACACGGTAGGCTGCATAAGTTTCGGCCATGAAAAAGGGTTTATCCCAGTTATAAGCGGCAGAACTGACCAGCTTATATGCTCTGTTTGTGCGGCCCCACCACCATATATCATCTATGCCGGGCACCTGCTGGTATTTAAAAACAAGCATCAAATCACCGTTGACAGGCACAGGATTATCAATTTCTTCCTGGTCAAAATGTCCGCTGAGCATTATCCTGTGGGTACGGCACCAGTCGTCCATTTGTCTGATATAGTTCTCACTGAAAAGCTTCGCCCTGAAACCCCACAGCATATTGCGTATGGCTCCCGTATTTGGTCCGATGTCGTAAAAGAGGGCAGGATAATATTTCATAGGGTCAAATCCGTAGACTTCAATAAATTCTTTGTTAAAATCCGGTGTCCATGCACGGCCTGCAGAAACATGCATTGCGGGTTCGTCGAAATGAGTAATTTTCAATACATCGCCAAAATATTTCTCAAGATTGTCGTAATGTGACTGGTAAACAAGATCAATAAAAGTTTTTACTGCTTCTTTATCCAGATAATCGACATAGCCGCTTTTGCGTCCCTGTCCCAGTGAAGCATCAGGATTAAGATAGAAAAACATTATTTTCCATTCTCCGCGGGGTACATTGCATGTCAGGACTCTGTTATTCTTTATATTTTTGCTTACATCAACCAGTTCTTTAGTATTCAGATTCATCATTACGGCTCCGATGGTTATGTATCCATCGGGAATTTCGAGTGATGCTTTTGCAGGTCCGGTAAAATCCTTTTCAGTTTTTTCGAGGCTTTTACCCGCATGCTCTGGATATTTTGAATAAAGGAGTCCTCCCGCCATGCCGCTGGGATAACCCACCTCATCATAAAAGACTATGGGTGGATTTCCGTATTTAAGTCCCGATTCAATGGCACCGGCGTATAATTTAAAATACTCCGGAGAAAGGAATGCCACCCCGTCATCTGAAGGCTTTGTTCCCGAACCCTCAAGATATTTTTTTGATAGATGCGAGGTTTTACCTCCGCTCATTCCAGGGTAAAAACCACCGGTTAAATCCCTTTCCGCCCATTCCTTTATCTGTCTGTCAAGACTTTCAGCGGTTGCATTAGACAGATTAAAAGTTAGCCATGCATGCTGGCGGTATCCCCGGGGCGGATCAGCGAACTTATCCGGATCAATATATTTAGAACTCTCGAAAGCGTCGACTCTGTAAGGTTGGGCATTGAGTCTAATCAGCAGGGGAAAGGATAATAATAAAATCAATAGCGCCACCCTGAAATTCGGGGCCATAAATTTTCTTTCCATAATGGTTCTCTTATTTTTTCAGTGATTCAAGAAAAGAGACAACTTCATAATGTCCATTGTTCCTGGCAAAAGTTATTGCATCATCACCGTCGGCATCTTTTAAAAACGGATTTGCCCTGTATGCCGTAAGTATTTTTACAATTTCCAGTTGGCCTTCTGCAGCAGCATACATCAGGGCTGTGTAATGCTCTTCTTTGTCGGTTATGTCGGGGTTGGCGTTATTATCGAGAAGCAGTTTCACAGCTTGCGGAAAAGGTCCCGAGGCAGCCATCATGAGGGCTGTTCGGCCATATTTATCCTGCAGGTTAACATCAGCGCCCCGGGTTATAAGTAATTTCATTATTTCCACATGGCCGTTATATGAGGCATACATAAGTGGTGTACGACCTTCCACGTCTCTTTCATTCGCATCAAATTTCTTCTCTAAGAATTGTGTAACAAGGTCTTTCTGACCGGTCAGGGCAGCCTCGTGAAAAGATATTCCGGGATTGAAACTGTCAGAAGCCGGTTTTTGGGGCATCTGAACTTTCGACTCTTTCCTACTTTCACCCGCTTGCTTACAACTTCCGAATGATAACAAAACGACGACAAAAAAGATAATGGTAACCCGAAATTTTAATGACATAATGTTTTATCTGTTATCTGTTGTTTATTAGCCATTTGCATCTGTCCGGCTCCCTTCAAAATGGAAAATCAAATATCTTAATTACACTTTCTCAGGCATTACGTAAGGTTTTCTGTACTCACGTGTAAGGTATTTATCGGCCTCCGGGTCGTTGACAAATTTTTCCTTTACCGGATCGAAAGTAAGTTTTCTTCCGGTTCTGTAGGAGATAACTCCCAGATGTCCGATTGCGGCCGAAAGATGTCCTTCCAGAATATCGTTATCAAGATCTTCCCTTTTCCGGCTTCTGACGCAGTCGATAAAATTCTTCCATCCGTTGCTCAGTTCCTCTTTCGAGAAATCACTATCTGATTTTGAAGGGCCGGGCTCGTTTTTTGGTCCGAAATAAGTTTTATAGCCGTTTGAGCTGAAGGTCATCCAGCCGAGGTCACTGTACAGAAAGCAATCGCCCGAATCCGGAAGTCCTTCAGGGTTGGTAGCCAGGCTCCTGACTTCATTCTGGACGATAACGCCGTCGTCGTATTCGCAAACTTCTATTAGAATATTGGGAACTTCCTGATCGTCGTCACGGGCAAATTTACCGCCTGTGCAATGGATTTTTACGGGATGGGTATTTTTATTCAGTGCCCATCTTATTGTATCCATTCGGTATATTCCATTGTTGCCGAACTCGGTGGTACTTGTATCCCAGAACCAGTGCCAGTTGTAGATATATCTGTTCTCATTGAACGGACGGTACGGAGCAGGGCCGAGGAACAGATCCCAGTGAACACCTTCAGGTATAGGGCTGTCAGGTACTTTTTCGATAGAGACGCGATAACGGTAGGTAATGCCTTTTGCCATATAGATTTTTCCCATTTTCCCCTCATGTACAAACTTTATCCCCTCTTTTACCGCTTTGCTGCTGCGGTAACATATTCCCGATTGTACAATTCTGTTGTATTTACGTGCTGCCTCAACCATTTTCCTGCCTTCGGAAATATTATAGCTGACAGGTTTTTCGACATACACATCCTTTCCTGCCTGGCATGCCCATACGGTCATAAGTGCGTGCCAGTGGTCGGGGGTTGCTATCGAAACAACATCTATGTCTTTGTCGTCGAGAAGTCTTCTGAAATCAACTTCCGTTTTCGGTTTTGCACCGAAGAGCTTTTCAACGGTTGCAACAACGTTCGGAAACAATCTTTCATCCACATCGCATATTGTTGTTACTGCCACGTTGGGAATTTCGGCATAGGTATTTATATGTACCATACCCCTTCCGTTAATCATTCCCCTGACATTCTTTCTCTGCCCGCTTATACCTATAACGGCAATGTTGATCCGTTCGTTCGGGCTGTCGGTTATCATGTTCCTCAGATAAGCAGGAGCAGCAAAAGCAGTTCCTGCAACAAGTGCAGACCGCCTGATAAATTCTTTCCTTTTCATGGTTAATGGATTTAATTATTTCTGGTAGTTTCTTATCGGCATTGATAAACTTTATTCTTACAAAGCATCCTGAAGCGCAAGGAAAAGTCCTTTGTAAACCTTCATAAATTCCACAGGTTCACAGCTTATCCGGCCTATCTCAGCATTGCAGTAGCCTTTATATCCCGATTCTGAGAGCAGTCTGAAAAATTGTCTGTAAGGATAGGAGGGATCGTGCAGATCGTGAATATGGACTCCTCTTATTCTGTCGCGTACAAGATTAAAGTTGTATTCGAGTCCGTTTCCCTGAGTATCTGACGGGTTACAATTCCAGTTCACATAAACGAAAGGACTCTGCGAGTAATCAATAATCTTTTTTATTACAGGGACAGAATCTGTGCCTGTTCCGTGCACACAAACCCTTACTTCAACACCATGGTCATTTCCGAATTTGCCCACTTCGGCGAGAGCTTTGCCGATCTGTTCCATTGTTTTTTCAGGAGGCACATTTGGAGGCAGGGCATTCGGGAAGACTCTTATTCCGGTAGCTCCAACGTCACGGGCAAGCAGTATATATTCTTTTGTGCCTTCTATATTTTTCTTCAATTCTGCCGGGTCGGGCGAATGATACTGAAAAGCACTGGCAAGGCTTATGGTTTCGATGGCAGAATCCTGAAACCGTTTTTTTACTTCTGCCCGCTGGCTCTGGTTAAGAGTAACCTCTACGCCATGAGCATGTGTTGTCCTCAGTTCAACCGAAAGGTACCCTGTTTCGGTACAATTTTTAATTATTGTATCAATATCCCATTTACTTCCGAGAAGGTAAGTCATAAGTCCTATTTTCAGGGGATTACGGTTGACAGGTTTAGCAGATATTTCACTGTGTGATTTTTCGGTGATCCCGAGGCCTGAAGCTGTCAATGCTGTTCCTGCGAGAGCAGATGAAATCAGAAATTTCCTGCGTGGAATCTTTATTTTCATGGTAAGGTGGTTTTTGAATTTCGGATGTTTTTGTTTTAAAATTAATCTAAAAATAAGAAAATAGAGCAGAACCCGATAAATATTAAGTTGAATATTTTAACCAAAGGATTTCACCTCATCTTTTGTCCCAGAGTTGAGCCCAGGTTATAATTTTGAGTATTTTCTACATCGTATTTACCAACGCCTTTTGCCATTAGCGCTTTTAATTCGGATAGATGTTTCTGGTAAACACCTCGGGGGTTGGTATTATGTTTTATTGCAATCGATGCTGCCATTCCTACTACTTCTCCCATCATTCCGGTAGTACGCATTACCCGAACGGTTCCCAGTGCTACATGGGTAACACTGATGTTTCGGCCTGCCATGAAAAGGTTTTCCACATTCCGGGAATACAGACAGCGGTAGGGTATCGGGTAAATATGGATTTTTTTATTAACTGCTATTGATTTAAATTCCATACCCGGAAAATGTTTGCTGTTTTCCGGATCCGGATAGTGCAGGTCAATAGACCAGGATGTTGGTACAGAAGCATCAGGATACACCACATAGTTAATAATGTCATTTTCCGTAAGGATATGGTCACCCATTAATCGCCTTGATTCCCTTTTTCCTGCAATATAAGCAACCCATTCCAGTTTGCGGCTGGCGAATTCTTCTGCAGCAACTTTATTTTTTATTGATGACCAGTTTGAATAAACCACCAGCAGGCCGTAATCGCGGATGCGTTCAAAATCATATATCTGATCGAGATTCATGCCTGTTTCCCAGGTCCATTCGCCCATGGTTACTTTTTCAGTATTGGTTTCGTTAAATTCCAGTCCGTAATGGAATTCGGGGAAACTAACCGGTTTATCATTTTCCACTGAATACCATTGAACTGAAGAGCCCATAGTCATTTTATCCGCTTTATCGGGAGCGGAAGGTTCACCAAATTCGTCTCGTCCTTCGCGTCCCATGGCATAATCAGCACCGGCAAGGAAACCGATGGTTCCGTCGCCCGTACAATCGGCGAACAATCGGGCAGAGAAAGAAAGTTCTTTTGAGGTCTCAATATTTCTTGCATAGACCTCTTTTATCCGGTTACCTTTCATTTTAACGTCAAATGCATGGTACCCTGTAAACAGAGATATGTTTTCTTCGGCCTGCACTATCTTTATTTTCTTTTCGTCCTCATAGTATTCCGCAGGTCTTGCATTGCCTCCGCGTGAAGGGCCAATCTCTTTTACGACATTACCTAAAGCGGGATAAGGATCAACATTTATTCTTCCTCCAAGGTGGACCCTGACTTCCGAACTGTTATTACCTCCCAGTACAGGACGGTCGTGAATGAGTGCCACCTTCAAGCCCAGTCGGGCAGCCGATATAGCTGCCGCTGTACCTGCTATTCCTCCGCCGACAACTACAAGGTCAAACTCTCCGGCTTTTTCTGGTTTTCGGGGGATACCAGTGTGTTTTCTTCGGAATTTAGCCAGAGCCTTTGTCTCATTGGGCGGTGGGGTGTTATCTTTTGTGAAGTAAATGGCATCTACCCTTCCGTTGAAGCCAGTCAGGTCGTGTAATGTAATTTTTATGTTTGTTTCGGAGATATTTACTTTCCCGGCATTTTGCCAGAACCATTCGGAACCTGAAGCTCCGAGTATTGCACCGGTTTGTTCTCCATTTATCAGCAACTGAAATTTTCCGGGACCCTCACCATTGTACCAGGGAGAGGTCCAGTTGTATGTACGGACAAAAACGTTGTATTCTCCGTTTGATGGGAATTCAACGGTTGTTTCCGCATCGGCAGCCGGCACACCCAGTCCGTGAGCCATCAGATACGGAGAGCCCATCAAATCCATAAACTGCTGGTCAACAACCCAACCCCCTTTATTGCGGAAATTTTCAGCTTCCACAAGAACTGAGGATTTCCGGGAGGTAAAACATCCTGAAATAATTATAAAAACCGAAAGAATGACAGTTCTAATCACAGTAGATTAAATTTCCTGTGAAAATAATTTGATTTTTAATTAAAAACTGCATTAGCAGTGCGAAAATGTGTATTTGTGCAACTTTTTTCTGTAAAATTTAATTTACCACGGTTAATTTTTTCTCTTCTTTATAATTTACAGAAGGGAGAATAGCTATATCCTGTTCCTTCGAGACTTTATCTTTTCTCCGGTTCCATTGATGTTTCATTTTAATATTATCCCATCAACCCGTAATTTTTTTAACTCCTGAAAACTCCGTCTTATTTCCTGAAAAATTTTTTGTGATCTTATTTACTTTGTTTGTTTTCATCCCTTCCTCGGGCAAGCCCGGGTCGGTCTGAAAACAAAAATCCCTCGCCGCTTATGCGGCAAGGGCTTTTTCTTTGTAGCGGGGGAAGGATTACTCGTCACCTTGTTCCTCGTGATCCTTTTTTGGGGG
>Ga0067045_1003076_pt1 | contig 57619 bp, 39 predicted proteins | sample TerdegcTABiofilm_FD_59184 | JGI IMG/M metagenome (GOLD analysis project Ga0067045, IMG submission 59184) | Combined Assembly of (Gp0054472, Gp0054536) Wastewater bioreactor microbial communities from Singapore -Terephthalate degrading...
CCTTCGCAAACGACGGCGGCGAGTTCAGATCCAACACGTTCGCCAACCCGTTGGCCAGCCGGAACGCATACGTCCCCGGCGTCTCCGGCGCCGCAAACGACCCACTGGCCACCACCTGGGCCGTCCCCTGGCCCACGCCGTATATCACCGTCGCACTCTCGCCGATCCCCGTCCCCGGCGGCAAGGCCTGCCCGAAGGTGTTCTGCCCGCCGCCAATCTGAATCAGGTTCTTGGCGTTCCCGGTGAACGGCCGCTGCACGCCGCAATAGCCCGGAATGCCGTTCTCCGTGGGGTTGGCGATCCCCAGCGGCCGGGCGAAGTTGGCCATGCCGGTCGGCACACCGCTGGCCGGCGGGAGGATGATGGGCGCCGGGTTGCCCGTATCTTGGACCAGATCGACGCTGATGAGGGCCAGACCGTTGTTGTCGCCCGAGGAGACCAGGACGCTGATGGTCCAGTCAATCGTGGCTCCGGGCTGCACGGTTCCCCCGTTCTGCGGAGACGTCAGCGACAACGTCGCCGTCGGAACGGCCCAAGCCGTCGCAACACAGCCGAGAATGAGAACAGCCAAGCTGATACGTGCTCGCATATCATCCTCCGTTTCTTTTTTTCAAGAGCCACTGTGCGTGCGCACCGTACAAGCGCTTTGAGTATACCACGGGCGAGGCCGTGTCCACACATTATTTTCGGCGTTTTCCGTGATCGATTGCGCCACCCGGCCCTTGCGGGCGGTTGGGCCGCGTCGTCCGGCTGGCCGCCGGGGCGACTCACCTGCCGCCAGCCGGAAACCCCACTAGCGCTAGCCGCGCGGCGAAAAACAGACCCGGCGCGGTAGCCGCCCAATTATGCGCTGTCGGACGATCGTATAACGATTATAGGACGTGCGTTTCGATGCTAGGTTCCCAAGTCGAGCGCGTGCGTGGCAGAGAATTCGCCGCTAGCGCAACGGGCTTGGCGCCTGGATGGCCGTGAAAACGCTGCGTATCCGTGTCCGCCGCGATGTAAAGTCCTCTTCAGGAACGAGTTACCGACACCCTGGCCACATGCTTCTCGACCTTTAGTTCCGTACCACTGCTCACCGGACCACGGGCGATGTCGGTCGCCAAGCATTCCCGACGGATCAGTTCTGCGAACCTTTCGATGATGCCAGCTAATTCCTCGTCCGTATCGACCCGCAGGGCAATGCGCGCCTGGTACGGCAGGTTCATCTCTTTGCGGACACCCTGAATCTGGTGGATCAGCTCGCGTACGAGTCCTTCCTCGACGAGCTCACGCGTCAGTTCGGTGGATACGATCACTACCCCGCTGCGTCCCTCGGCGGCGGACCATCCGGGTCGTGCTTCCAGGCGTACCTGTACTTCCTCACCGGTCAGACGCACATGTTGTCCCTCGACGGACACCGACAGTTCTCCGCTTGTCGTAAGGCTGCGGCGGGCCGCTGTTGGATCAAGCTGTTGCAGAGCGGCTGCGATCTTGGGAACGAGTTGCCCGTAGCGCGGTCCAAGGGCCTTGAAATCCGGCTTGATCTGGTAGCTTACGTAGTGATCGGCTTCGGTCGTGAATTCGACGCGCTTGATATTGAGCTCGTCCGCGATCAGGTCAGTGTGGTCCTGGAGCCACGCCGTATGCTCTGGGCGTGCGAGCACAATCTCGACGCGAGCCAACGGTTGGCGAACTTTGAGCTTGGCCGCGGTTCGTGCCGCCCGCCCGAGCGAAACGATGTCTCGCACGAGCTGCATTTCCGCCGCAAGCGGTTCGTCGATAAGAGTCTCGTCCGCGGCCGGGTAGTCGCAGAGGTGCACTGACAGGGGGCCGGGCAGCCGCCGGGTCTGCGGATCGAGCCAGCGGGGTGTGCTGGTGCCGCGCGCGGCGGCCGATTGGGCCTCGGTTGTACCGGGTGTGTCGACGACGGTAGTGAGGTTCTGATACATCACCTCGGCGAAGAAGGGGGTGAACGGAGCGAGGAGCTTGCTCAGCGTCAGCAGGGTTTCGTACAGCGTGTTGTAGGCGTCCCACTTGTCCTGATCGGCCGGGGAGAAGGGGCCGCCCGCGGGCGCAGCGCCGGGCTGCNTCTCCGTTGCTCGCCAGAAGCGCTCTCGCGATCGTCGCACGTACCAGTTGGAAAGTGCGTNGACGAACTCATTGAGCCGGCCGGCTGCCGGGTAGTTTTCGAAGCGATCCATGGCGGCGCGAACGAACTGGATGGTCCGGTGCAGTTCGCTGAGGATCCAGCGGTCCAGTTCACAGCGCTGGCCGGCGGGACGCCACCCGGTGGCGGGAATCGGCGGTGCGTCCGGCCCCCCTGGCGGCGCGAAGACTCGGAAGCCGTCGATGTTGGCGTAGATGTTGAAGAAGCTGAAGACGTTGTACAGCCGGACCAGAAACTCCCGCTGCGCATCCCGGATGTTGGCTTCCTGGAAGCGGATTGACGTCCACGGCGTCTGCGCGCTGAAAAAAAACCACCGCATCGCGTCCGCCCCGTAGTGGTCGAAGATGTATTGCGGCTCGCGGTAGTTCTTCTTGCGCTTGCTCATCTTCAGACCGTCCTCGCCCATCACGTGGCCGAGGACGATGCACGTCTTGTACGGATGCGGGTACGGGCGCTGTAGGTTCGCGGCCACCGCGTGCTCAGGCACCGCGGCGCCCGACTTCGACGCCGGTTCCGAGCGCGTTTGCGCGGCTTCGGGCGCCTTGCCCTCCTGACGTCCGTTCCCGAACAGCAGCGTGCTGATCGCCAGCAGTCCGTAGAACCATCCCCGCGTCTGGTCGATGGCCTCACTGATGAAGTCGCACGGAAAGCGTTCGGCGAAGGTTTGGACGCTGCCGGGTGCGTGCGGGAACCCCCACTGCGCGAAGGGCATACTGCCCGCGTCCCACCAGCAATCGATCACCTCCGGTACGCGCCGCATGCGGGCGCCGGCACAACACGGGGCGTCGAACGTCCAGGCGTCGATGTAGGGTCGGTGGACGCGCAGGTCGTCCGGCAGCGTGGGATCGGCCGCTTTTGACCGCTCCCAGGTACCGCCGTCTGTAGCGCCCGGCTGGCTGGTGAGTTCGCGATAGGAACCGATGGCCTGCATACGTCCGCAGCGCTCGCATACCCAGATGGGCAACGGGGTGCCCCAATAGCGTTCGCGGGAGAGGGCCCAGTCGACGTTGTTCCGCAGAAAGTCCCCGAAGCGTCCCTCGCGAATATGTTCGGGCAACCAGCGGATGAGCGCGTTGTTCTTCAGAAACTCCTCTTTGAACGCGCTGGTGCGCACGAACCAGCTCTTGCGGGCGTACTGGATCAGCGGGTCGTCCTCCGACCGCGGGCAGAACGGGTACTCGTGCTCGATGGTCGTTTGGTGCAGTAGCAGACCGCGCTCCTTCAGCTCCCGCATGATGTCGCCGTCGCAGTCCTTGACCCATCGGCCACGGTAGGCGGCGGGGGCTTCGTCCGTAAACGTGCCGTCGGGCGCGACGGCGTTGATCAGCGGGATCGCTTCGAAGCCGGCGCAGCGCTGCCGCTCGTCCTGAAGCAGGAGGAAGTCCACCTCGCCATAGGCCGGTGCGATGTGCACGATGCCGGTGCCGGTTTCGAGGTCGATGAAGTCCGCCGGCACGACGCGCCACGCGACCGGGACGGTCCCTCCGTCTTTGAGCGGTGCCGTGCGGTCGCGCAGAGTGGCGGCATAGCAGTCGAACGGCGGCGCGTAGCGCAGGCCGACGAGAACGCATCCCTTGCAGCTTGCCACCTCGGTGAACTTGTGCCGGACCTGTTCGGCGGTGGGCTCAACCAACGCCGTCGCGATGTAGAAGTATTCGTTCGTGGTTTCATCATGAACGAGCGCATAGTCCACATCCGGGCCGACAGCGGCGAAGTGGTTGCTGATGAGCGTCCACGGCGTGGTGGTCCACACCAGCAGCGAGACCTTGGCTCCGGCGGGCAAGTCATGGTGTGGGCACCGGGCACCCTGGAGCCATGCGGCAAGCGGCTCGTCGTCCGCCACCAGCGGAAAGCGCACGTACACGGAGGGGTCGCGGACCGTGCGGTATCCCTCGCCGACCTCGCCGGCGGACAGCGCGGTGCCGCCCTGCGCCCACCACCAGACCACCTTGTGACCCTGGTACAGCAGGCCGCGTTCGAAGAGCGTCTTGAGGCTCCACCAGACGCTCTCTACGTAACTCTGGTGGAAGGTGACGTAGGCTTCCTTCAGGTTGACCCAGAAGCCCAGTCGGCGGGTCATCGCCTCCCACTCTCTTACGTAGCGGAAGACACTGTCCACGCAGCGGCGAACGAACTTCTCCAGCCCGTAGGCTTCGATTTCCTGCTTCGTGTGGATGCCGAGTTCCTTGCAGACCTCGACCTCTACCGGCAGCCCGTGGGTGTCCCAGCCCGCCTTACGTTCCACCAGCCGGCCGCACATCGTGTGATAGCGCGGAAACAGGTCCTTGATCGCCCGCGTCAGACAGTGCCCGGGGTGTGGCAGGCCGTTAGCGGTGGGTGGCCCCTCGTAAAAAACGAACCGCGGAGCTCCGCGACGGTTTTCCAAAGATTTGCCGAAAATGTCGTGCCGTTCCCAGAATTCCAGCACGCGCTCTTCAGCCTCGGGAAAACGGAACTGGGCCGGCAAAGGTTCGAACATCGCTGCCGCACTCCTGCACGCTCGACCGGTTTCGCCTCCAGTAAGGCACGACAGGATACTGATCTTCCGGCCTCGTGACCACGCCGCCTACGGTCGGCGTGCGTGGCCCGGTCGGCTGCACGCTGACTCCCCGGTGCGCAGCCGGTTCACGCGGCGTCGATCAGCGCGAGCTTCTCACCGAACATCCGCCGCAGCGCGGGCAGAAGTCCGCGGTGCTCGGGGGCGGCGAGGTCCGGATCGCGGGCGGCCAATTCCAGAGCGTCCGCGCGGGCCTCGTCCAGAAGCGAGAAGTCATCAAGAATGCTGGCGACGCGCAGCTCCGGCAGACCATGCTGACGCGTACCGAAGAGCTGCCCGGGGCCCCGCTGCCGCAGATCCGCCTCTGCGATCTGGAATCCGTCCGTCGTTTCGGCCATTACGGCCAGGCGCTCGGCGGCGCTCCCGCTCTGGTCGTGAGCGATCAGCACGCACAGGCTGTCTTTGTGCCCTCGTCCGACGCGCCCGCGGAGCTGATGCAACTGCGACAGCCCGTACCGGTCGGCGTGCTCGACGACCATAATCGTCGCGTTGGGCACGTCCACACCGACTTCAACGACTGTCGTGGCAACGACCGCATGCAGGCGGCCCGCAGCAAACGCGCTGACGAGCGCTTCTTTCTCCGCCGCTGGCAGCCCACCGTGCAGCAGGCCCACGTTCAGCCCCCTCCACGGACCGTTGACGAGACGCCGATGCGTCTCGATTACAGATATCAGGTTGCCGCGGCCCTTCCGCTGCTGAGGTGCGGGTTCCGTATGCTCGTCGAGAGGCGGCACATCGGACGCGTCGTCGGTGCCGGCCTGTGAACGATGGCGTGCCCGTCCGCTTCGCCGCTTCGAGTCGTCCACCCCGATCAGCGGGCAGACGACGTACGCCTGTTCGCCGGCCTCGAGCCGTCGGCGGACGTACGTCATGACCGTTTCCCACTGCGACAAGGTCACGACCCGGGTGATAATGCGCCCGCGGCCCGGCGGCGCCTGCCGGATAATCGAAATATCCAAGTCGCCGAACACCGTCATGGCCAGTGTGCGTGGAATCGGTGTCGCGGTCATGACCAGGTAATGCGGCATCGGTCCCTTGGTGCGAAAGCGATGTCGTTGCAGCACGCCGAACTTGTGCTGCTCGTCGACGATGACCAGCGCGAGCTGGTGGAAAGCGACGTCGCGTTGAATCAGGGCCTGCGTGCCCACGACCAGATCGACCTCGCCGCGTTCGATGGCGGCCAGCGTTTCGCCGCGCTGGGCAGTGCTGAGCCCGCCGCGGAGCAGAACGTGCCGGACCCGGCTGCCGGCGAGGTAGCGGTCGATGTTGTGGTAGTGTTGCTGGGCGAGAATTTCGGTGGGGGCCATGATGGCAGCTTGTTGTCCGTTGGCGATCGCCAGCAGGCATGCGTACAGGGCGACGACGGTCTTGCCGCTGCCCACGTCGCCCTGCAAGAGGCGCGTCATCGGGTGGCCGCTCGCCACGTCGCGTACGATTTCCTGAATCACTTCCTCCTGCGACGGCGTGAGCGCAAAGGGGAACCGCGCCCGAATACGTCGGTCGATCTCCGGTGTACAGTGCAGCCTGGGACTGGCCTGTCCGGCCAGCCGGCGCCGGCGGCGCAGCGCCAACGCCAGCTCCATCAGGAACAGTTCCTCGTACGCCAGACGACGCCGGGCTTGCTCACGCTCCGCTTCGCTGGTCGGGCTGTGCATCTGCCGGACTGCTTGTTCACGCGGCATAAGGCTGCGTCGGCATAACAGGCTGGTCGGCAGCACCTCCTCCACCGGCAGCCGACCTTGGGCGAGGACGTTCTGCACGATGCGGCGGATCAACGACGAACTTGACCTCGGCGTTGCTGCGGTAGACGCCGATCTGCTGCGGTTCGCGCCGGCGACGAAGCATCAGCGCGTCGGGGGGGAAGACCTGAATCCGCGGCTGCACGATCTGCGGCCGGCCGTCATAGAGTTCCACACGCCCGCTGGCGACAACTGTGACGCCGCGTGTGAGGTTGGGTGGGCGAAAGGGCAGGCGGAACCAGCGCAGGACGCAAGCACCCGTGCCGTCGTGGATTTCTACGCGTAGTGTCGGGAAGCGGCCACCGACAGACCGAACCTGCCCCCGGACGGTGGCGTGAACGCCTTCCGTCAGATCGGCGATGTCGAGCTCGCCAGCTTCCAGTTCGTACCGGAAGGGAAAGTACTCGAGCAGGTCGCCGACGGTGCGGATGCCGAGGGAGGCAAGGGCGGTGGCTCGTTGGGGCCCTACGCCCTTCACGTATTGGATCGGGCTGTCAGCGCGCAGCGACGACATGAACACACCGGCCGCAGGCGGTCGAACGCCGCGTCCGCGCCGCCGGGACGAACCGTCGCGGGCGTCCCGCCCCTACGGAATCACCAGCCTGGTGCCGACCTTGAGCTTCTTGGGGTCGGGTACGACGTCTTTGTTTGCCTTCCAGATGTCACGCCAGCGGTTCGCGTTGCCGTAGTATTGCTTGGCGATCGAGCTGAGCGTTTCACCCTTTTTGACGATGTGCGTGCGGGCACCTGTGTCCGCTTTCCCGGAGTAGCGCGGTGCCGGAGCCGGCCGGGCCGCCTCGGGCGCCGGAGCGGGTTCGGACCGCGGGGTTGCGGCCCGTGGCGTCGTGAGTAGCGGGTCAGAAGCGTATGGGTCGGTTTCAGTGATCGGCTCGGTCTTCGCCGTGGTTTCCGGCGTCTGTTCGACGTGCGCGGCAGGGGCCGGTTTCTTCTGTTCACAGGCGGCTGTCAAGAGCAAGGCCGCAGTTCCCATCAAAACGAATCGCCAACGTTTCATACCTGTTTCTCCTTGAGCGGTGGGGGTGCCGTTGACCTGCGAATATCACACCCGACGTCGCGCAAATTGTAAAGCGTGCGATCGCGGTAGTGGCAGGCCACCGCGGAGTCGGTCAGAGCACGCCGGGCGACGTAGCTCCCGACCGGCCTCGGGGCTTCGGCGTTTGGTGCTTCCAACTGGCGTGGAGGATTCGGCGCCCGGGGACTGCGTGCGTCGCCTTGACGGGGGCGCGCCGGGTCGGCTAAGATGCGGGTTCCGCGGGAAGGGCGCCTGCGGCCACGTGGGTTCCATGGTGGAATCCCTGGATGCGAAAAGATGAGAAGCCCCGGGGGTCGCCCGAGGGGCTGTTCGAAAGCGCTCTCGCCCGAGAGCGGAGGTGCTGTTTGCCGTCCCCCCTCGTCCAGGACCTGCTGGATGCGGGGATCCATTTCGGCCACCGTTGCAGCCGGTGGAATCCGAAAATGGCGCCCTACATCTTCAGCAAGCGCAATTCGATCCACATCATCGACATCCGTGAAACGTTGCGCGGGTTGTTGCGGGCCAAGAAGTTTATCGCCCGGGCCGTCGCCAGCGGTGGCGATATCCTGTTTGTTGGCACCAAGCGCCAGGCCCGCGAGATCGTCCAACGCCACGCCGAGCGCTGCCAAATGCACTATGTAGTCGAGCGCTGGCTTGGCGGGACCCTGACTAACTTCCGCACGATCCGGTCGCGCTTGCAGCGACTCGAGGAGCTGGAAGCTCTCGTGGCGAGCCCTCAGTGGGAAACGGGCTATTCCAAGAAGATGAAGGCGACGCTCTCCCGGGAGCTTCAGAAGATTCGCCGCAACCTCGGTGGCATCCGCCGCATGAATCGTTTGCCCGCGGCCGTGGTCGCGGTCGATCAACGTAAGGAGATCAACGCGATCCGCGAGGCTCGGGCCCTGGGCATCCCCACGATTTGTTTGGTGGACACGGACAGCGACCCGACGCTGGTCACGATTCCGATCCCGGGCAATGACGACGCCATGCGCGGCATCGAAGTCGTCATTCGCGAGCTGGCGGATGCGGTGGAAGAGGGGCTGAAGGGTCGGCCGGAACCGGCGGAGACCGGGGAAGCGCGGGACGCCGGTGGCACCGTACCTGCCCGCCGGTCGCGGCGCCGTATAACGGTGGAAAGCGCGCCCGAAGCGCCTGCCGCCGGGGCCCCCTCGGCGGAGTCGACTGCTGTGGAGTCGGTAGCCACGCCGGGGGTGGCGGGAGAAACTCCGGCGCAGGCGGACTGAGCCACCATTGGTGGCGCCGGCGTGTGAGGCGGCGCAGCGGCCGCTGCAACGAAACGAGTCTTAAAGACGGAATGCGAAGCGGGCGGTGATCGCCCGGTTGAGGAGCTGTGCGATGGAAATCTCTGCGGCCATGGTTCGAGACCTGCGTGCCAAGACCGGCCTGCCGATGATGGAGTGCAAGAAGGCGCTGGAGGAAGCCAAGGGGGACGAGAAGCTGGCGATCGAACTGCTGCGCAAGAAGGGCATGGCGCAGCTTGCCAAGCGCGCCGGGCGTGAAACGGCGGAAGGTCGCATCGCCTGCTGCGTTGATTCTGCGGCCGGTCGAGCGGCCCTGGTCGAATTGCTGTGCGAGACCGAGCCCGTCGCTGGAACGCAAGATTTCATCCAGTTGGCCGAGTCGGCGGCGCGTGTCGCCGTAGGGCTTTCGAATCCGACGGCGGAGACGATTTTGGCGCAGCCGGCGCCAGGCCGGTCCGGGCAGACGGTGAATGATGTCCTGCATGAGGCCGTGAACCGGATCCGCGAGAACATCCGCATTGGTCGCGTGGGCGTCGTGACGGGCCACTTCGGCCACTATCTGCATCACGATCGTAAGAAAGGCGTGTTGGTGGAGTTCAGCGCGGCCTGTCCAGACGCCCTGAAGCTGGACGTTTGCATGCACGTGGCCGCCATGCGACCGGCGTACACGCGCCGCGAAGAGGTCGATCCAGCGCTGATCGAATCGGAACGCCGCATCGCGGCCGAGCAGGTGGTCGGCAAGCCGGCGAACATCGTCGACAAGATCGTGACGGGAAAGTTGAATCGCTGGTTCTCGGAGACGGTGTTGCTGGAGCAGCCGTTCGTAAAAGACGACAAGAAGTCGGTGGCGCAGGTTCTTCAGGAAGCTGTTCCGGGGCTCACGGTCACGCGTTTTCTCCGCTTCGAAATCGGGGAGGCTTCGTGAGCGGGGCACGGTGCTGATGCGGCGCCGCACGGGTGCCGCCGCTGTCAGAATAGTGACAAGTTTCGGGCCGTTTCGCGCAGCAGTTGCGCGACGCGGCCCGGTGCGTTTGTCTCGGATTGTGCTGTCGGGTCGGACGCTACCGATAACGAGGATGGCAGTCCGGAATTCGGTCGGCCAGTGGCCAGGGAAGGCCGAGCCTTGACGCGCGAGGGTACGTGGCCGGGCGCAGGCTTCGGCCCGGTTCGCCGTGCACGGCATGGAGGCCGCCGCGGTGGCGCCGGCCCTCGCCGGCAAGGTTCTGATACGTACTGGTTCTGGTGGGGCATGTAGGACTCTGGCGTTGTCCATGGTGGTGGCGGCCCACCGTCAGTAGTACCCATGTTGCTGTTGATACCCGGCGGGGCGTACGCTCGGTGCCGGGTGTTTTTTTGCGATACTGACTGCGTTAAGCGCCTTTCGTATGGACACGAGCGCGGTTTCGGTGTAGGTAATACACGGTTTGTGCCCGAAGGTTCGGCGGCAGTAGGAAGCCCGGCGCTGGTAGGGGGGTGGCAGACCGCTACGGGGCGGGCGACCGTCTGTCGGTCGTCGCTCTGCACGCCAGCTTCGAACCCTTACCGCAACGTGGACCGTTGGTCGGATGCGGCCCGCGTACGGCAGGTCCCTCCGAGTCCGGTCCACGGGCGGTGAGTAACCGATTTCAGTCATGCAGTCGCCCGAGATCATCACCGATCAGCAGAGATTGGAGGCGTGCTGCAAAACGTGGCGGGCAGCCGGGGCTTTCGCCTTCGACACCGAGTTCATCCGTGACGACACCTATAACGCCACGTTGTGTCTGGTGCAGGTGACGGTGGATGGAGCGGCGGCGCTCATCGATCCCACCTGCGAACTGGACCTGGCGCCGTTTTGGGACTTGGTTACTGACGAGTCCGTAGTGGTCATCGTCCATGCCGGCAAGGAGGATTTCGAGGTCTGTCTGCGCGCGACCGGCAAGGTTCCGCGGAACGTATTCGACGTGCAGATCGCCGCCGGGTTTGTTGGACTCGGGTATCCGCTCAGTCTTGTTCGACTCGTCGAGCGAGTGACGCACCATCGGATCACCAAGGGGCAGACGCTCACGGACTGGCTGCACCGCCCGCTGACACCGGAGCAAGTTCGCTACGCCACCGAAGATGTCATCTATCTGCCCGAGCTGTATCGGGTGCTGCGGGCGGAGCTGGAGCGTATGGGGCGATTGGCGTGGGCCGAGGAGGAATTCCGGCGGTTTGAAGACCCGGATTTCTACCGGGCGCCGGCGGCCGAGCGTGTCCGCCGACTGAAGGGCAGTAGCAAGCTCGACGGCCTGGGGTTGCTGGTACTGGAGCGTCTGGTGGAATGGCGGGAGCGGTGGGCACAATCGCGCAACCGTCCGACCCGGGCGCTGATCCGTGACGATATCCTCGTGGAGATCGCACGGCGCCGGCCGCAGCAGCCGCGTGAGCTCGAGGTTCTCCGGGGCTTTCCGCAGGCCAAGAACCGCAAGGTCGTGCNCGAGCTGGTCGGGATCATCAAAGCCGCTTGNCAGACGCCGAAGGGCGAGTGGCCGACACCCCGCGAGCATCGGGACGATCCTCCGATGACGCGGGCGTTGCTTGATCTGCTGTCGGCGGTAATTCAGGCGATTTGTCACGAAGAGAAGCTGAATTGGCCGCTGCTGGGCAGTCCGCAACGTCTCCGCGAACTGCTCGACTTTCACGCGGGCCGGTCGGGCGAGGTTCCCCCGCTGCTGCGCGGCTGGCGGGAGCAGTTCATTGGTCGCCGGCTGCTGGATCTGCTCGAAGGGCGGTGCCGGCTGCACGTGTCTGGCTGGCCGGACAATCCGCGTTTGCAACTGAATGAGCACTCGCCGGCCCGGAGAGGCAGCTAGTCGCAGCAGGCCGCTACGGGGGGTCGTGATTGCATCGTGGCCGTGCAGCCCTATGCTGCCGTGCCGTGAGTGTCTTAGAGGCAGCTCGTCCGACGGCCGTGCCCGCCGTCGCTTTCTTGCCGTGGCTGGCGGTGTACGCCTTCTTGCCGGCGTGGCGCGGCGGCAAGTTCTTCACTCTCGCGAGCGTGGTGACGCTAGCGGTGGTGGAGGGGCCATGGCTCACGCTGGGGCTGGTTGCCGCCGTTGTGCTGGGTTACGCGCTGGTGGAGGGTGTTTTCCGTCTGCCGGTCGGATGGCGTCGGTGGGCATTCCTGGCCGTGCTGTTGGCGATGCACGCCGCATACTGGGCATCGTTCCATCTGCCAGTGCCTGAGGTGTTTCGGCACGCGCCGCTACGCGACGCGGATCGAGCACCCGTGTTCGTGCTATTCAGCGGCATTGGCGCGACATTCCTGCGGATGGTGAGTTACGCGTGGGATCGCTGGCGCGGCGTGTGCGGCCGGACGGGACTGCGAGACTATCTGACGTACATGCTGTTTTTCCCGCAGTTCCGACACGGGCCGCTCGAGCGTTACGGCGACGTTGCCGCGCAAGTGCGAAGTGCCGCCGGCGCGTGGGGTCTACGCGACGCAGCGGTCGGTTTGGGGCGCGTGGCAATCGCCTTGGCGACTTTGGGGCTCCTCGTTGCGGTCGGGGCGGCCGCCGGGCGATACGTACCGGAAGTGTTTGGTCGCCCTGGACTGCCCGCGTTGTTGCACCCGGAGCGTTTGTCAGCGGGCGAACTGCTGTTGCTCATGCACGCGCCCCTGGTGCTGCTCTACTTGCTGGAAAGCAGCTACGCTCGCCTGCAACTTGGCGTATCACGGGCCTTCGGCGTCCGCGGGACGGAAAACTTTCATTACCCGCTCCTGGCAGGCAGCCCGCGCGAAGTCTGGCACCGTTGGAACATTACCGTTTCGACCTGGCTGCGCGACTATGCGTACATCCCGCTCGGCGGCAGCCGTCGTCACAAGTACCGGAACATCGTGCTGGTTTTTGTGTATTGCGGCCTGTTGCATGCTTTGCAGTGGCGCTGCATTGCATGGGGACTATGGACGGGGGGCACGTTGGCGTTGTTCGTCTGGTTGACCGACCGCTGGAACGCCTACGCGACGCGGACCCGGTCCGTAGACCCGGAGGTGGCCGGCCGCCATGCCGTGGAACCATTCAAGGACAGCGCCGGCGCCCGGCGGTTGCGGCATAGCGCCCAGGCGGTCCTGCGGTGGCTGGGCGGTGTGGCGGCGCGGATTCTCACTTTCCACTGGCTGGCGATTGGCGTGACCATCGTCCTGGACCCAGAGTACTGCGGGGCCCGCGTTCTGGCCCGCTACCTACAGTGGCTGTCCGGCGGCTGGATCACGTTGCCGCTTGGCTGAGTTGCGCCCGCAAGCTGGCTCACGTCGCGAGGGCCACGGCGGCACCGGTCGCGGCCTCCGTCGGACCGCTCGGGGCGTTTGAGGGCACCCGATGGCACAGATAGCGCCCGAACGCGCGCATCGCCTCGTCGCATGAGCGGAATACGGGTAGACCGGCCGCGCGGAGTGCCGCCACCAGCGGCTCATACCGGCTGCCGGAATCCACGTTGAGAACGACCGGTTTATCTGTGGTCGCCAGGAGCTTCGGCAGCCGCTGCGCCAAGGAGTCTGGGTTTCCGAGCGCGTCTGGGGTGGTCAGCATTCCCGGCGCCAGCGGTACAAAGGAGGCTAGCACGCCGTCGATGTCCGGGCTGTCCAGCAGCACGCGCAGGCATGCCTCGTAGGCCTCGTCGCCCGCCATGGGCGTGACGTCGAGCGGGTTTCGCGCGTTGACCAGCTTGTCGAGCTTGTAGCGGGCCAGCACTTCGACGAGACGTTCTCGTGTCGCGTCGCCCAGCGCGGGCAGCTCGACGTGGTATCCGAGGCCGATCGTGGCATCGGCCATGCCGACACACTCGAAGCCGGCGTTGCTCAGCGCACCGATACGCAGGCCGGCCACGCGCTTCCCGTGCAGCGCCGTCGCCAGGCTGACCGTCTGCTCGAATTCCTTGAAAGATTCGACCACCAGCGCGCCGGCGTTGGCCACCGCGGCCAGGCAGACGTCGTAGTCGCCGGCGACCGAAGCGGTATGTCCTGCCGCCGCGGACCGGCCCGACGGGGTGCGTCCGGCCTTGTAGAAAACGACCACCTTGCCGGCCGCTACGGCTCGCCGCACGGCCCGCACGAAGTCCAGGCCGTCGTAGTCGGTGAAGCCCTCTACGTATGTTCCGATCACGTCGATGTCGTCGCGATCGACGAGCGTCTGGAGCAGGTCCGCAATGGTCAGGTCGATCTGGTTGCCCAGTGACACCGTCAGCGCTGGGTCGAGTGTTTCGAGGTTGCTCAGCCGGCTGACGATGAACGCGCCGCTCTGCGACAGCAGGGCAACCCGTCGGGGCGGGGCCGACCAGCGCGGGTCGAGCTTGTCGCGCGGAACGAAGAAAGTGTCGAACCGTCCCGAGCGCGATTGCAGGCCCATGCAGTTCGGCCCCAGGAACACCGGACCGCCGTCCGGACGCGCGCGGCCCGCGGCGATCACCTGGCGGAGTTCGCGCTCGATCTCTTCCGTTCCCTCGGTTTCCCCCAGCCCGCCGGGGATCATCACCGCGGCGTTGACCTTGCCCGAACCGATCACGTCGCGCGTGATCTGCGGCATGGCGCTGGCCGGCGCGGCGATGACCAGCATATCGACCGTTTCCGGCAGGGCCGCAATGGACGGCACGCAGCGCACGCCGTCGATCGCCGATTCGTTCTCCTTGATGACGTACAGGTGCGCGGGCGGAAAGCCGCACTGCTGAATGTTGTTCAGGATGATGCGGCCGAAGTTTCGGGTGGTGCTGGAGACGCCGAGCACGGCGATGGCGCGGGGTTCGAGCAGATGCCGCACTTTGTCGAGCGGGCGAGCCGGCGGGCGCTTGGCCGCGGTTCCGAGTCGGCCGCGACCGTCCAGCGGAACCATGCGCTGTTGTCGGAAGGCAAAGGGATTGACTTCCAGCTCGGCTACGTCCGGGCCCTCGGCCCCACGGTCGATGCAGAAGTGGCGCGCGATCGAGATGAACGCCCGGAAACAGCGCAGAAGCTCGCCGTCGGACACGATGCGCCGATGGCCGCGCGCCCGGCCGGCCAGGAAGTCGTACGCGGCTGTCTTTTTGAATAGCTCCAGGAATTCCTCGGCGGTGGTGTCGGTGGCGCAAGCCTTGGCGACGGCCAGTCCGGGGCGCATCCGGGTGGCCAGGTACTCGGTATCGATGCCGCCCAGCCCGGCCGCAATGACCGGTCCGAACTCGCGCGTCGCGCGGACGCCGACAAACAGCTCGTTGCCGAGCCCGGGCTGAACGCGTTCGACGCATTCCACCACCAGTACGCCGGTTACGCGCGCCTCGCGGTCGTGTCGGGCGACGAGCCGGTCCAATTCACGGCGGACCGTGTCGTAGTCCTTGGGGACGAAGACGATCCCGTTGGCGTCCGTCTTGTGAATGACATCCTGGGACACGATCTTCAGCACGACGCGTTCGCCAGGGAACGCGGCCAGCTCGTCCTCGGGAATCATCCCGCCTTTGGGTACGAACACATACTTCGGCGGCGAGATGGCGCCGACCAGCTCGACGAGCATGTACACTTCGTGTTCGTACAGCGGTCGGCGATTTTCCTCGTATGCCCGCAACAGCGTGCGTTCGAAGGCCGTTGCCTCCGCGCCCGTCAGCCGGCTGTCCACGAGGTCCACGTCGTCGAAAGCGGGCGGCTTCGGCGGCTCGGACCCGGCCAGCACGTCCGGCGACAATCCATCGATCCAGGCCCGCACGGCGCGGGAGGTTCCGCCACGCTGCATGCCATCGCGGTACGCCTCCGCCGCATTCCGCCCCAGCCGGAACGCCTTGCGGTTGATGTTCACGATCTTCTCGCCCTTGGCGGCGAACATCTCGGCCACGGCCTCTTCCAGCTCGCGCGGATCGAGTTCCAGAAACAGCGAGCCGGCGCCAAGGGCCACGATGTTGGCCGCGAGCACGGAACCGGCTGCCTTCGCCAGACCGTCCGCGTCCACCAGCACGTGCCGTGGGAAGGTCGCGATGCGGTCCAACACCTGTTCGATGGCCGGGTAATTCTCGATGTTCACGAACGCGTTCGTGCTGGCGACCATCACCCCGTTTTCATGCAGGTACTGCACGTACCGCAGGGACTCCAGCGGCTCGACGGCCAGCACCATGTCCGCGTGCCCCAGCGGGATCAGGTCGCTGAACAGCTCGTGGTCGGCAATCCGCAGGTGGGACTGGACCGCGCCGCCACGCTGCGACATACCGTGCACCTCTGCCTGCTTGATAAACAGGTTGCGGCGGACGGCCGCGATGGAGATGGCGCGGGCGATACTGAGGATGCCTTGTCCGCCGACACCGGCGAGAATGAGATTCTGTTCCACAGACAACCCCTTTTCCTGCGTACCTTCGAGGTCAGGTGGCGCTGGCCGCGGGGGTGGCCGCGGCTGCTTTGGCCTTGCGACGAACGTGAATGCATTCCCGCTGCGCTACGATCACATCCAGTCCGCGGTGGCGGATGGCGTTGGCGATCAGGGCGACGTTGTCGGCATGGTTCTTAGGCAGCGGCTCCATGACGTGCAGATGCTCGTCCCGCACTCCGAGGCCCTTGAGAAGGTCCAGCAACTGCTGCCCCGCAGCCATCGTCTCCTGTCCGCCGGTCATGGCCACCGTGGAGTTATCCAGAATGAACACGGTCATGTCCGCGTCATGGCGGGCGGCGCCGATGAGCGGCGTCATGCCGGAATGGGTGAAGGTGGAATCGCCGATCGTGCACAGCACCGGGTACGCACCTGCACGAGCCGCACCATGCGCCATCGCGATCGACGCTCCCATGTCCACACACGAATGCACGGCCTTGTAGGGCGGCAGGACGCCGAGCGTGTAGCACCCGATATCGCTGAACAGGATCGCCTCCGGATACGCGGCGGTCGCGTCGATGATCGCCTTGAACGTGTCCCCGTGCGGACAGCCGCGGCACAGCGCTGGCGGACGGCCCGTCAGGTCCGGCAGCGGCGCGATGGGCGCCGGCATGGGTAGCCCCAGGGCCGCGGCCACGCTCTCGGGGGTGAGTTCGCCGTCCAACGGGAGCTTCCCGTCCAGCTTGCCATGGACAACCTTGCTACGTAATCCGAGCACGCCGTTCAGGCGGCTCTCAATGAACGGGTAGCCCTCTTCCACGACCGTGATCTCATCGCAGTGCTCGACCAGCGCGCGAAGCTTGTCGGTCGGCAGAGGATACGTCACGAGCTTCAAAACGGAGAAGTCCTCGCGGTCGGCCAGCGCTTCCCGCACGTAGTTGTACGCCAGCCCAGACGCGACCACTCCCCGTCGTCCCACCAGGCTGAGCCGGTTGTAAGGCGACGTGTTCGACCACTCCCGTAACGCCGACTGCATCCCCAGCAGCCGCCGGAACCGTCGTCGAGCGTTGGCCGGCACCAAGGTCCAGTTGTTCGGGTCAGGCAGCGGCAGGCGCCCGTCGCCATCGGACTGCGGCCGCGGGGCGGAGACGCGCACGTTCGCGCGGCTGTGCGCCAGGCGCGTGACAAGGCGGATCATGACGGGCAACCCGAACTTCTCGGAGAGCTCGAAGGCTTCTCGCGTCAGGTCGTATGCTTCCTGCTGATTGCCAGGCTCCAAAACCGGGATCTGCGCGAATTCGCCGTAAAAACGGCTGTCCTGCTCGTTCTGCGACGAGTGCATGCCGGGATCGTCCGCGACCACCAGCACGACGGCGCCGTTGACCCCCGTCAGGGCGGAGTTTATGAACGGGTCGGCGGCCACGTTCAGCCCGACGTGCTTCATGGAGACCAGCGCACGCCGGCCGGCGTAGGACATGCCGAGCGCTTCCTCATAAGCGACCTTTTCATTGGCGGACCAGCGGGCCCAGATGCGTCCGTCGCCAGCGCCGTGTTCCTGAACGAATTCCAGGATTTCGGTGGCGGGGGTGCCAGGATACGAGAAAGCCCCGCAAATCCCGGCGTGGATCGCCGCCAGTGCCACCGCCTCGTCCCCGAGCAGCAACTCTGTTCTCATAACGTCCTGCTCCTAAGCGCTGTCCTGCGCTCCGCCACCTGCCAGCGGGCGGCCCCGGCGACGTGCCCGCCTGCGTCGCCGACCGCGTGTCAGCATACCGGAAGAGCGGTTCCGGTGGAACGCCTTGGCAGCTTGGGGTCGGGCGTGACACTCCCCGGTGNGTGTCGGAATCCCGTCTTATTTCCGCGATACGAGGACATTGTTATGATACAATGNGCTCGGGCAGGAGAGGGCCACCAGGTTGGCCGGACAAAGTGGTGCCAGTGCAAACGCCCGCCGGGCCGGGGGTGGTGGGGTGCGCGCCGACCGGGCGACGGTCTCCGCCGAGTCGCTGACCCACTGTTACCGCCACGTTTTCGAGCACAACCTCATTGGGATGTATTGGACGACGCTGGACGGCCGCTTTTTGGACTGCAATCGGTCCATGGCTCGCATGTTGGGATACCGTTCGCGGGCCGAGCTGCTGCGCCGCAATGCGGTGGAGCTCTATCCGTCGCCGGGGGACCGGGCGGCATTCCTCAAACGTTTGAAGGCGACCGGCAGCCTCATGAACTCCGAGCTCTGTTTGCGTCGGCGGGACGGTCGTCCGGTTTACATTCTGGAAAACGTCAGTCTGGTGCGGGACAAATGCGGCGGTCCCCCGACCATCCAGGGCACGATGGTCGATATCACGGAGCGCAAAGAGGCCGAGGAAGCCCTGCGCCAGAGCGAGCAACGCTATCGTCGGCTGGCCGCGGCATTGCGTCGGCTGGCGCGGCATGTGCAGGACGTCCGCGAGCGCGAACGGGCGCGGATCGCGCGCGAGCTGCACGACGAGCTGGGCCAGGCTCTCACCGTGCTCAACATGGACCTTCATTGGCTCAGTGGGCGTTCGGCGGCGGAGTTCAACAGCATACAGTCCCGCATCAAGGCAATGTCGGAGCTTGTGAATCGCACGCTTCAAACGCTGCGACGGATCTGCACCGATTTGCGGCCGACGTTGTTGGACGACCTGGGGTTGGTGGCTGCCATCGAGTGGCAGACGCGGGAATTCGAGACGCGGACCGGAATTCGTTGCACCACGCGCCTGCCGCGCAAGCCGCTGGAGCTGGGGCGTGATGCGGCTACCGTTGTGTTTCGCATTCTTCAGGAGAGCCTGACGAATGTGGCCCGTCATGCCCAGGCGCGTCGCGTCTGGGTGTCACTGCGCGTTCGCGCCGGCATTCTCATAATGACGGTGCGCGACGACGGGGTCGGCATCACGGCCGAACAGTGCTCCGCACCACGCTCGCTCGGGTTGCTCGGCATGCGCGAACGCGCGATGCAGTGGAAGGGACGGGTGGAGATCAGCGGGATGGCTGGCAAGGGTACGATCGTAACCCTGCGGCTGCCCGTCCGGTCTCCGGAGGAGGCCGCCACATGATCCGCGTCGTCGTGGCCGACGATCATGCCGTTGTCCGCGAGGGGCTGAAGCGCATCATCGAGTCGGCGGGGGACATGATGTTGGTAGGCGAGGCCGCCAGCGGTGAAGAACTGCTGCGCGAGCTGAGCGGGTGGCCGTGCGACGTCGTGGTGCTTGACCTTTCGATGCCCGGCATGTCCGGGCTGGACGTCGTGCGTGAGATTCGTCAACGTGCTCCGAAGCTGCCGGTCCTGGTGCTGAGTATGTATCCCGAGGACCAGTATGCCGTTCGAGCGCTTAGCGATGGTGCCGTGGGGTACATTCATAAAGGCGATGACCCGGCGGAGCTGGTGAAAGCGATCCGCGCTGCCGCTCAAGGTCGTCGCTACATCACGCAGGCCGTGGCAGAGTGCCTGGCGACGCACGTGGATGCGACCGCGGAGCGACTTCCGCACGAGCGCCTGTCGAACCGGGAGTTTCAGGTGTTCAAGCTCATCGCCGCCGGCAAGCGGGTCAGCGAGATCGCCCGTGAGCTTTCCCTGAGCATTAAGACGGTCAGCACGTTCCGCCATCGCGTCTTGGAAAAGCTCGGCATGAGCCACAACATCGAGATCGTGCGCTACGCGTTCAAGCACGGCCTCGTCGAGTAGTAGTGGGTGGCGGTCCGACAGGCGAGGGGTCGATATGGGTCGTAGGCCGCCCGTCCAGAAATGCGGGCGTGTAGGAATATTCCTACACAATTCAGGATATGTCCTATCCTTTATTTTTCGTGGTTCCTATAGACAGGCTGGCATTGCGGCGCTATCGTAACCCAAGAGAAAACCAGGACCCGGTCGGAACCGGGCAGGAGATTTGAAAGGAACAGGAGGAGGTCGAGATGCGATCCGTATCCGCTATCTGCGCGTTGGTCGTGGGGGCCGTGATCTGCATGCTCTCTNCACAAGCGGCGGTGGGGCACGATGACTTCTGGACGGCGAGCATTGGCGGCCTGGGCCCGGGGTACGCCATCGAGTTCACGCACAACGACATGGAACCCTTTAAGGGGTATATCCACCTAACGGTCACGAACACCGGTTCTGATCCGTGGGGTGACTTCCATTTCCAGATTTTCGACCCAATTGGCGGGCAAGACATTTCGAACGTACATTTCCTCGACAGCACGACCACCCCGCCCGGTCCAGACCCGACCAGTTCCCAGTCGCCGTTGAGCTGGATTATCGACAATGTGACCGTGGGGGCGACGATCGACCTGTTCTTCTACAGCGACCCCGTCCTTCCGGGTCAGACGGCGACGTTCTCGGTGTACACCAACAACCCAGATCACCTGTCATTCTTCGGCGTGGCGTTCTGGCCGACGCCGATTCCAGAGCCGGCGGCACTGGCGCTCATGATGGTGGGGTTGCTTGCGCGTCGGCGTTGACGAAAGCGGACTTCGGTTCGATTGCATCAAGCTTCCTTTGGCGCGGCCTTGCGGATGGTGACGTCCGCGAGGCCGTTTCGTTGCTGTGGGACTGACAGTTTGCGGTGGTGTCTGTAGGGGGTCGGAGTACGCGAGGCCGTGTCCGAAGCAGCGCTTCCGTGAGCGCTTACGGGATTTAAGTGCTCATAGAGAGGCATTGTGCCACTTTGAAGCGGCTGCGTTGTTATAAAAAGTGGAACGCTTCAATTGCCCATCCCAGCGCACGGGCCGCGGATTGTGCTCCCCGCACATCCGGGGCCCACTTATTTCGCGGCATGTGAGGGGCGCCCCTGGTGCGACCTCAGAAGTACACCACGGCCGCGCATGTTACGTGCGTGTGCGACTCGTAGTCGACTGCCTGGTGATAGCGCAGGACCCGGCAGGGTCGGCCCGGCAGCACGTGTGCCAGGACATACATGCAGCCAACGCTGCATATGCGCGTCGGGTTGTCGAACACGGTCAGCCGCCGGACGAATTCCTCCTCGTTGCGCTCTTCCAACAGCCGCAGCAGTTGCCGGTCTGCCTGTCCTACGACCTCGAGAATTGGGGGGGTGATCGGGCCCATGTCGCCAAAGCGTTGGCCCATGTGGCTGAGGTCGGCGCCGGCGATGACGACTGTGCGGAGCGGGTCCCGCGCGAGCAGCGTGCGGATGGCGTCTGCGAGGGCTCGCAAGCGAGATCGACGATGCTCGGCCTGAGTCGCCTGGTCGACACACGGGCTGGGACACAGGAGGGGGACGATCGCCAGGGGTTGGGAGCCGTGGAGTACCTGGAGCACGTGGACTTGGAGCTCCACCGAGTGCTCCGCGGCGTGGTCAAGCTCCTGCTCGGTCAGACTTTGTCCCAGATGGGCTTCGAGTCGCGCCAGGAACGCTCGGTCGGTGGGGACGTCGCCGAGCGGTGTGCGAAAATCCTTGGTCGTTGCGACCGGGTCCTCGGACCGGCCGAAGTGGTTGGTACCCAGAATAACGTACCGTTCAGCCAAGCCGGAGCGGGCCAGTGTGGCATAGCCGTCAGCGTAGCACGGCGTGCCGCGCGCGTAGTCCAGGTGTGGCACGATGAGTCCGCGGACCGTCGGCACATCGGCGGCGTGTCCCTGAGCCAGCAGGGTCTCAATCTCTTTCTTCAGGGTGTCCGCTGACGGATAACGGTCGCGATTGTCGCGGCAGGGGGCCGCCCGGTACTCGGCCCGTCGCTGCTCGTAGGCCCGTTCGTAGCGCTCGCCGTGCAGGAGCAACGCGTCGTCGAGAACACGTACCAGGTGGAGGATCTGTTCCTCCGGCAGGTGCATGCCGGTGTATTGACGAAACGCGGCCTGGATGTCTGCACACGTGCGCTTCCCGTCGAGATGGGCCAGGACGAAGTACCCCCGCGGGCGAGACGGCTACGCCGTTAGGTGCGACCTGTGTGCGGTCGTAGAGCACGTACCGCAATTCCTCGTCTCCGGCTCCGCGGATGGGCGTGATTTCCACCGGGCGCAATGCCGGCAGGGGTTGTTGCTCTGGGTTCATTGCTTCCCTCCCATTCGTCACTGCGGGCCTGCCAGACGGGTTGTGGGCTCCGGCCCAGGGTCGCAGAGGGCAGGAGCGGCGGCGGGTATCTCATCGGATATGCCAGGGGATTCCAGCACAGCCAGGTCGCGGCGGCTGGGCAGGTGCGCTCCCAGCAGCGGCACGAGAATGCCTGGCAGAGCCCAGATGAGCTGGATCAGCCGTACCGCCAGCGCAAGCGCGACCGCCTGCGACGGGTCGTTACGCAGCGTGCCCATCGTGAAGAACTGCACGTAGAAAGCTTCCATCACGCCGAACGCCTGCGGTGGAGCGATCGGGATCGCGGCGATCAGAAAGCCGATCGACACGTAGATGAAGTAATGCGACCACGCGCCCTCCATGCCGAGGGCGTACGCCATGACGGCCGCGCTGAACATGCAGATGGCCTGCAATGCGAGCGTCATGGCCAGTGAGAGGGCGACCAGGGCCTTATGGTGCCGCATCGCGATCGTGGCCCGACCGACGCGGACCAACTGTTCGCCCATTGGCAGCCGTTGGACAAGCTCTCGCAGTCGGAGCGCGCCACGGACGCGGCGACTGAAGACGACCATACTGCCGGCGGCCAGAGCGGCGCAGATGATGAGCAGGGTGAGCAGGAGTTGGCGAAACTGGCTGGGGTCGCGGGTGAACAGAATGGCGGTGCCGGCGAGGATAACCAGACCGAGCAGGCCGATGGCCCGGTCGAGGAAGACCGTGGTGACGGCCTCGGTTTTCAGGGGGGTATACCGCGTGAGGTAGTACGCTTTGATCAGGTCCCCGCCCGTTGTTCCCGGCAGGGCGAAGTTGAAGAAGTTCCCGGCCACGGTCAATTTCGTAGCCGGCCAATAACCGAGGCGCACGTCCTGAATGGCCAGCATCACGACCAACCGGCCGATCTGAAGCACGATGACGGGGAAGAAGATCAGGATTGCCCACGCGGCCTTGGTCTTGTCAGCCCGGGCCACGACGTTGGCGATGCCCAGTTCGATTTCGGGCACCTCCCGGCCGCCGATGGGGACTCGATGAACGTCCTCCGCACTGATCGTCTTGCGCTGGCCGTCGATCAATACGACGAACCCCGTTGGCCGCTGCTCGAGGAGTCGTACCTTCGGCCCGTCCGGACCGTGCAGACGTACGTGGTCATACCACGGAACGATGCGAATGAGGTACACCACCGCGGCGACGCACAGGCCGTACCGGACGAACCGCAGTGCCCAGCGCCCCAACGTCTTGCCCATCTGTCATTCCTGCTCCGGCTCCGGCTGGCCTGCGGGAGCGAGCTCGTAGATATCGACGTCCGGCAGTGCCACGTCGTCGGCGACCAGCACGCGACGCAAGCCAGCGCTCTCGAGGCGGCGGACCCAGTCCGGCGTCACGAATTCCGGGAAACCGTAGGTCCGCTGTAACCGCCGGATCTCAGCCCACGAGAATACCACATGCGTGACATTCCGGGTACGCAGCCAGGCAACGCAGTCGCGCGGTTCAGCCCGTGCGGCGTACTGAAGCCACGGGTCGCGAGAGAACACGACCGTGTAATGGATGTCACGCGTCAGGTAGAAGACGCGGGCTTCGCCGACCAGCCAGACGCGCCCGCCAGGAGGGATCGCACGATTGATCGGCTCAACGGCGACCAGCAATTCGGCGTTTCCGATAAGTGTTTTCAATGGGGCGCCCGCCTCGGCCCAGGTCCGTGCCTCGCGGCGAAAGAGGCGTCCCAGATGCGCGTCGTTAATCACAGCCCCGCCCAGCGTGATGGCGACGACCATGGCGTTCCATACCGCGACGCGGGGCTGCTTCGCCGTGGGCCTGTCCTGTCTCGGCAGTTGCGCCAGCGTCAGCGCCGCCAAATACGACAATGGCACGATTACCGGCGTCAGAAATCGTCCGGGCATGTGGGTCAGCGTGGCCCAGATCAAGACCATCAGCAGCGCCCAGACGGCGTGCAACCGGGTCAGGCACGAACGGTGCCGTGCGGCACCGCCGATCGCGAGGAGCAGCAGTGTTGGACCGAACATGGGGGCGGCGGCGAATTCGTTCCAGGCTAAGCGGATGCGGCCGACAAGGCCGCCGAACTCGGGCGCAACGCGATGGCCGCGGTGCCACTGGACGTCCTGTTCCGCGCTCCAGGCGGTGCCGCCGAACCAGCGATACGCGAAGGGGTAGACGGGGTTGCCGGTCCAGGCCGTGTTACGCACTGCCCACGGGGCGAACGTGAGCGTCGCGCCGAACAGGTAGCAGGCGAGCCGGCCCAAGCGTGTGCTCAGTTTCGCCCGTTGTGCGAGTAGCCAGGCCAGACCCAGCGCGACGGCGACCATGGCGACCGCCGTGTACTTGCAACCACCGGCCAAGCCCGCGCAGAGGCCGGCGGCGAGGGCGGTTCGGCGTTCGCCGGGAACGCTGCCGTCGGTCGAATTGGCGAGCAGGCCGGCGGCGACCACGGCAAAGAAGGTGACCCCGCACTCCACGTAGGCCAGGCAGCCGAGGTACGCCAGCCAAGGTACGGAACCGGCCGCCAGCGCCACAAGCCAACGCGGCCAGCCGGGCGCCGTCCAGGCGGCGAGTGCCAGCACGGTGAGCAAAGCGCACATCCCGTGCAGCATCTGGGCTGGGATGCCGGCTGCGTGCGGGTTGCCCGCCAGATGCATCAGCAGGAGGTACAGCATCTCCATTTGCTGCGGGAAGCTGGCGTACACGTTGTGCGGCAGGAAGTGGACGCGTCCCGCCTCGAAGTACTCCCGCGGTGCCTGCAAGTGGTACTCAAGCACGTCGTACGCACGATTCTCGCCGGCCCATAACACCCGCGGCGGCAGTGTGGCGCCGAGCAGAGCAATGGTCAGCGGTACTGCAAGCACGGATAGTCCCAGGCCGGGTAGCAGGAGCCGCGTGACCGGCTTACTCGCGTCGCTCGTTTGGTGCGGGTCGTTGCGCGCGCGGGCCAGATAGTGCAACAGCAACGCGCCGCCCGTCGCCAGGAGTGTCCAGGCCGTGACCCGGTTGAGCCGGCCGATGATGCCGAGCGCGAGCGTTGTGAGCGACAAGATGCCGAGGCCCACGGCGATGGCCAGGCACGCCTGTTGGAGGAGAGGGCGGGGCTGGCAACTCAGCCAGCGGGACGGCCATAGCCCCCAGCCGCCGGCCGCGATCGCGAGGGCAACTGCCAAGAGGCCATCGGTGGTGAGCACAAGCCAAGCGGACACTCCGCCGAGGGNGGTCAGTGCGACAAGGGTTGTGGCGNCCAGCGGCCCCGCAATGGGAAGTAGCTCGCGCCAGCGTGGGATGGCTCGGAGATTCTTCATTCGTTCGTGACAGGACCGTGGCAGCCCCGGCCCGCCTCGAGCGCGTGGCGGATCCGTTCAGCCCGACCCCTGTGCTCTACGCACGGCGCGCACGAGCCGCTCATGAACCTCGTGCGGGTGGGCCAGGTCATCCCACACGATAGGGGCCGCGTTGGAATCGGCGGGTGTCATCACGACGCTCCCGAGCCGCAGGGGGCGCTGGTGCCCCAGGACGCGCAGGTCGACGCCGGCAATCTTGGTAAGCGGGCATTCCGCGACCTCGACGTTCAAGACGCCACGGAACCGCATGACGCGACGATTGGTCAGGACGTAGAGGCGACTGGCCCACTGGAGGGCGCCGATGCCGACCCGCAGGACAGCGACGGCCGCCAGAACCTGGAAGGTGAGCAGCACCTGAGGCGACACGCGGCCGCGGGTGACGACAGCCAGGAGGGCGCCGAGCAGGACGGCGGTCAGGACCCATTTGGCCGAGACGATAGGGATGAACCACCATGACGGCTTGATGGAGAGTTCGATGATCTCGTTGCCGTCGAGTTCGACACGGGCGCCGGCCTTCGCGCTGGCGACGGCGTTGCCCTTGGCGACGGCCTGGGCCTCGGCGACGGTGCCGCTGACGGGGTCGGGCGCGTTCATCGCATCAGGTCCGGATGGAGCACGCCGACGTGCGGGTAGTTCCGGTAGTGGTCATCATAGTCCAGCCCATAGCCGACGACGAAGAGATCGTCGATGTCGAAACCGACGAAATCGACGGGCAGGTCGGGCGGGGCTTTGCTGGCCTTGCGCAGCAGGACGACCGTGCGGACACTGCGTGCGCCGCGCTCGCGCACCATCGCCTGCACGCGTCGCAGCGTCCGACCGCTGTCCAGAATATCGTCGACGATCAGCACGTTGCGGCCTGCGACGTTGCCCGTCAGTTCAAGGACCGTGCGGGGCGTCTGCGGGGCCGTTGCGGTGCCCGGGTACGTCGAGACCTGGACGAGGGCGATTTTCATCTTTAGCGGCAGCTCGCGGATAAGGTCCGCCAGGAAGATGATGGACCCGGACAGGATCGGGACGAGCGTCAGTCCCGCCTGGTCGCCGTTGTAGAGGGCGGCGATTTCGGTCGCCAGCGCCTTGACGCGGGCCCGGATTTCGTCGCGGTGCACCAGAATCCGGGCGATGTCCGGTGCGATGGGGGCCGGTCGATCCGCGTGCATCGCAGCACTCCTCGTATGCCCGCCCTCCGCGGCCAATCAGGATGACGGCGGAGTGGCGACGCCGGCGACGCCGGGTTGCCGCTCCCGCACATCCGTCCCGTGCAGGTCGCGCGCCAAAGCGGTCATGAACGCGTCCACCGCTTCCAGGCGCTGACGCGCCAAGGTCCGCGTAACCTCGAAACGAAAACCGTCCCGCAGACGGAAGTCCCAGTAGCGGTACTCCTTTTGCCGCTGCCAACTGCTGNCCAACTGCTCCAGCGGCCGACCCTCGCCTTGGTACTGCCGGAACTGCCGCAATACGTACAACGTGCCCACTTCGTCCAGCGCTTCCGCATCGCACAGCAGCCGCGCTTCCAGCAGGCGGGTGGCCCGGTTGCCAGTCTGCCGAATGGCGTCGGCAGCCAGCCGCACCGTGACGGCGGGCAGCAGAGGACCGGCATGCTCCTGAAGAAGGGCGGCGCCCAACTCGCGCTGCACGTCTGTGGTGGGTCGTCCCAAGATCTGCCAAGGCTTCCAGCGGCCCTGCTGATACTCCACCATCCACCCGGCGTCGTGGAACAGCGCCGCTGCGGCTAGGGCTGTCAGGTCCGGACTGCCGGACTCCGGTTGAACTAGACCGGCCAGAAGTTCTGCCAGGTGCATGACGCGTTCGGCGTGTTCCCATAGCCACAGGTCGCGCGTGGTATCGTCCAAAGGGATGGCCAGCAGTTCCTTGGCAACGGGAATCAGCCGTTCGATTTGCATCTGCCACACTAGCCGGGGAGGGTGGCGGGCTTTGCTCGCAGGACCGAAGCGGGCGCCTGCCCGTGGCCCCGTGCCGTCCTGCACCCTCGATTTTGGGCAGTCTACGGTTGGCGGTCGGCGGTCGCAAGCAAGCGGCAGCGTGGGGTGCGGCACGGCCCGCGTGGCGCAGGATTTGCGGCGGGCAGGGGCATGGGCGGCGCGCGCCAGCCGCGAGGGACTTGGAAAGGACGAAGTTACGGTGGTTCCCAGCCGATGAACACGACAGGAGCCGTCGTGCCGGATTGGCGGGCGTGGCGGCTCAGGGCATGGGGCGGGCGGCGAATTGCGTCATGCCGAAACCGCTCCCACACAGCGAGGCTTCCGAATGTCTGGGACAACGTCCGCTCCCGCCGCGGCCACGTCGACGGCTAAAGTCCTGCCGCCAGAACTCCAGAAAATGGTGGCGCGGGTAACGGAGATCAGCTCTCTGCCCGAAATCACGACGCGGATTGTGCAGGTGGTGGAGGACCCGCGCGCTACGGCGCGCGACATGCACGATATCGTCCGCTCTGATCCGGCGCTGGCGGCCAAGATTCTCAAGGTGGTCAACTCGGCTTTTTACGGGCTGCCGGCGCAGATCGCCAGCCTGGAACGGGCGATCGTCATGCTGGGGCTCAGCGCCGTGAAGAACATCGCGCTGGCTGCTTCTCTGTCGCGTATCTTCCGCGCGCAGGCAATTTGCGAGCAGTTTGCGGCCCGAGACCTGTGGCGGCACTGCATCGCGGTGGCAGTGGCGGCACGGGCGATTGCCGATGCCGGGCGTTCTCCGCACGTGGACGAAGCATTCGTGGCTGGTCTGGTGCACGATCTGGGTCTGCTGGTCGCCCAGCAGCTTTTCCCGGCCAAGCTGCAGGAGGTGGCGAACACGTATCTGAGCCACCCGCAGGGGGGGCAAAGTTTCTGCGCGTTGGAGACCCGCGCGCTAGGGGCGGACCATCAGGCGCTGGGCTATGCGCTCGCTGTCCGCTGGAAGTTTCCGCCTGGGCTGTGCCACGCGATCGCCTACCACCATGAACCGGGTTGCTTGCAGACCGAGTTGCGTGCTTCGGTGGCGGCGGTGAGCGTGGCGGACAGCGTCTGCTGCCAGATGCGCTGCGGGTTTTGGCTGACCGCAGCGCATCAGCCGGTGACAGATGAAACGCTGGGCTGGGCGGGGTTGCCGCAGGGCACGCTGGACGAAATCGTCGCCGGTCTGCCGGAGCGCATCGAGGAGGCGGAGGGCATCTTCGCAGAAGATTGACGCGGTGGCCGGACCGGGCGTCAGCGCACGAGAGCCAGCGCTTCTTCCAGTTGCATGGTGCCCTCGTAAATGGCGCGGCCAATGACGATCCCGCTTAGCGGTATTTGGGCCAGTCGGCGCACGTCTTCCAGGTCGGAGACCCCACCGGCGGCAATGACCGGGACGCGTGCCACGCGCGCGAGATCCTCGACGGCGCGTAGATTGGGCCCCAGCAACAATCCGTCCCGCCCCACGTCCGTGTAGACGATGGCGGCGAGCGGCCAGTCGGCCACAGCCCGCGCCATTTCGCTGGCCGTACGCACCGTCGGACGCGTCCGTCCGTGGGCGACCAGCAGGCCCAGACGCGCGTCCAGTCCGAGCGCGATTCGCCCGGCGTACTGCGGGCGGTGCACGATCTCGCGGAACCAGTCCCAGTCTTCCAGCGCCCGCGTGGCGAGGATCACTCGTTCCGCACCGGCGGCCAGGGCGGCGTCGATTGCCGCTTCGTCGCGGACGCCGCCCCCGAACTGCACGTGTGCTTTCGTCTGGGCGACGATGTCGCGGAGCTGGGACAAATTCCGGATCTGTCCATCGCGCGCCCCGTCCAGATCGATCACGTGCAGCCAGGTTGCGCCGGCAGCGCAGAAGCGGCGTGCGACATCGACGGCGTCGTGCTCATAGGTAATTACTCGATCATAGCGGCCCTGGAGCAGGCGTACACACTTGCCCTCCAGCAGGTCTATCGCGGGGAGGATGTCCATCGTCCAGACCCTCGTCGGGCCTTGTGAGCATTCACGTCACCCAAGGCTGCGCGCCGCACGCGGAGCGGTCGAGACCGGTTACCAGCCGCGGTGGCGCACGCGCGTCGAGCGCGTGTTGCCCGCCGCCCAGGCGTGCCCGTGTTCGGCCGCCGCCCTATTCCGTGGGAACCGGCACGAGCCCCGTATTGCTGGACTCCGTGGGTGTCGGCGTCGTCGGACGGGTCGGTTCGGTTCGCGGTGTTTCGCTGGGCGGCGTCGTTTCCGCGGGCGTGGTCGGCGTGCCAACGGCCGGCCGCGGCGGAACCGCGATGACCTCCACGCGCCGGTTCTGCTGCTTGCCGGCCCGCGTTGCGTTGCTCGCCTTCGGGAACCACTCGCCCTGCCCGCCGGCGATCATGCGCTCCGGGCGCAGGCCGAGGTTCATGAATTCACGATAGACGGTCATCGCGCGATTGCAGCTCAGGTCGAGGTTATCCTGCCACTTGTCTTTGGTGTATTTGATCGGGTCCGTGTCCGTGTGTCCGAGCACCCAGATCACACGGTCCGGGTAGTTGGCCTGAATCTCGCGGACGATCTGCGCCAACTTCGCGCGCGCCTCAGGTCGCAGCGTGGCCTTGCCCGAGTCGAACAGGAAATCCGTTCCGACGCTGGTCCAGGCGTACGGGCCGGACACCTCCCAGCCGGCAGGCCCCGTCTCCCGCGGGGCCTTCATCAGCTCGTCGAGTTGCTGCTGCAACGCCTTCGCCCGCGCCAGGGCGGCATCGCGATCGGCGATGGCCTTGGCGAGTCGCTCGCGCAGGCTGGCGTTCTCCGCATCCAGATCCTGGACCCTCTTCTGAAGCGTCTCGATCTGAATCTGGTCCGGGCTGGTACACCCGGCCGCCCACAATGCTACCAGGACACCACATGCACCCACCGACATTGGCCGCGCCATCCTCATTGGTGTTCTCCTTGCTGTGCGCACCCGCCGGCCTCCTTGCCGCGCTTGACCCGGATCGCCGGCTGCACCGGGCGCGCATATACGCACGCCAGAATAGAAAGCTTGGCGCTGGGACGCAAGGCGCCGCGCCGCGGTTGACGCGGTGGTTCGCCCTGACTACGCTGCGACGTGGACTTCGCGCCGTCCGGGCGGTCGCGTGGAACGGTCAGCTCGGACGGGCGCGTGGCACCGTCGGGAATGCTCCCATGTCGCCCAGTCGTGTGTGTGTCTGGACGCTGCTGGCCTGCGTGGTCCCGTACGTCTACGCTCAGGACGACTTCTTGGCGCCCGAGCCGCTGCACGCTGCGGGCCTGACGAAGTATTGGCAGTTGCGGCTGCCGCTGGACCGCGGGCAGGAAGTGCTTGACGCGTACGTGGTCGATGACCAGGTGTACCTGGGAACGCAGGACGGGTACGTCTACGCGGTGGACGCGACCACGGGGGTGCTGCGTTGGGTACGTCCGGTGTTGCGGTCAACGCACCGGCTGCGCCGGCCCTGTCATGCAGACGATCGCACGATTATTGTAACCCCAGTTGACGTAGAGATTTATGGACGCAGAACGGGCGATCCGCTTGAGCGCTGGGAGCTGCGATTCCCGTGCGGCGGGGCGGCTATCACGGACGGTCGGCGGCTGTACATCGGCGGTCTGGACGCGCGACTGCATGTCTTCGACTTGGAGACCGGACAGATTCTCTGGCGGGTGCTGGTGGACGGTCCGATCCCGGCGCTGCCCGTCCTCGTGGGTAACAACGTGGTTATCCCCAGCGAAAGTGTGAGCGTGTACGCCTGCCACCACGTAACGAAGGCCTTCGCGTGGCAAGTCAATACCACCGGCTACAACACAGCCGATCTGGTGGCGGACGACAACGGCGTGTACATCGCGAGTCAGGACCAGTCGCTCTACTTGATCAACCCGGAATTCGGCCAAGTCAAATGGCGCGTGCGTTTCGGTTCCCCGCTGCGGGAGCCGCCGTTTGTCAGCCCCACGGTCGCGTTGCAGTACTCGGCCGCCGAGGGCATCGTGGCGATTGAAACGGGGGCGGGGCTCGAGATCGGCAGCGCGCCGGTGCGTTGGAGGCTGGCGGAAGGTCGTCGCGTGCTGACTCTGCACGAGAACACCGTCTACGTTTTGGCCCGCGACGGGACGTTGTTGGCGGTCAACGCCGCAGACGGGACGGTTCGGCAGACCGTTTCCACCAACGGGCTGCATATAGCGCTGCCGATTCGTGAGCATCCGACGGTGTTGCTGGCGGGCTCCGACGGGCGGATGTTCTGTGCGCGGCCGCTGGGCGTGCCGCCGCTGCGGGCTGAGGACATTCGTGGTGCCCTGCGTCCGCCAGGCAGCGGGTCGGAGAGTTCGACGGCGTCGCCGCCGACCACCCGGCCGGCAGCGGAGGCGTCGAGAGCGAACGACCCGTTGGCGACGGGCGAGCGGGGCGTGCCCTTGGGTGGCAAGTCGAACGTGACGCGCGCGCTGGAGGGCCGCGAGAGCCGGGAGTGAGGGCCGGCCGATTGCGGGTCGAGGCGGTGTCGGCGCAGGCTGTAGCGGTTGGCCGATGCGCGGGGGCGTCCGTGGCAGGATGAAGCATGGTGCATCGTTTGACGGTCCGCAGGGCGCTGATCAGCGTGCATGATAAGACGGGTGTGCTCGACCTGGCCCGGGCGCTGGTCGACGGGTTCGGGGTGGAACTCCTGTCCACCGGGGGCACAGCGCGCGTTTTGGAGGAAGCAGGGCTCCCCGTAACCCGCGTGGAGCAGGTGACCGAGTCGCCCGAGATGTTGGACGGCCGGGTGAAGACCCTGCACCCGCGCGTTCACGCGGCGATTCTGGCCGACCGCGACAACCCGGAGCACGTGCGACAACTCGCCGAACAAGGCATCCAGCCGATCGATCTTGTCGTGGTCAACCTTTATCCGTTTTCCGCAACGATTGCGCGGCCCGACTGCACCGACGACGAGGCGATCGAGATGATCGACATCGGCGGGCCCTGCCTGCTGCGCGCCGCGGCGAAGAACCACCGGCACGTGCTGGTCGTCTGCGATCCGACCGACTATCCGCAGGTTTTGGCGCTGCTGCGCGGTCAGTGCGCGGCGGATATAGCATCGGTGCGGCGGCAGTATGCCTGGCGCGCGTTTCTGCACACGTGCGGCTACGACGCGGAGATTGCCCGGTGGCTTTCGAGTCGGGTCACCGCAACCGGCGGTCCGGCGCCGCACGTCTTGGCCTTAGTGCGGGAGGCGGAACTGCGTTACGGGGAGAATCCGCACCAGCGCGGTAGCGTGTTCCGTCGTTTCCCGCCGCGGGCGGCCGGACTGACCGTGCCCGCGTTTGACCGCACGCTGCCTGAGGGCAGCGCGCAGACGTTGTCGTTCAACAATCTGGCGGATGCCAGCGCGGCGTTGGAACTGTGTGCGGAGCTGACGCGCGAGCTGGCGCAGGGGTCGGAGTCGGGGCGGCGGCCGGCAGTGGTGTGTTTCATTAAGCATACGAACGCGTGCGGGGTGGCGATCGCCGAAGACCCGCTGGTTGCTTATCAGAACGCGTACCTCGGTGATCCGAATGCGGCGATGGGCGGGGTCTTGGCGGTGAACTTCGAGGTGGACGCGGTGTTCGCGGCAGCGGTGCTGGATACTCTGTCCCGCTGGGGCCGGCCGCTGAAGGCGGCGGGTCATCCCAACCCGCCGGGAGCGTTCTTTGTGGAGGTGTGGCTGGCGCCGGCCTTCACGGCCGACGCGGTGCGCGTGATCCGCGGGGAGTACGCGCCGAGTGACGTACTGCCTGAGCCGCCGAAGAAGGACTGGGGGCGCCGAGTGCGGTTGCTCGAGGTCGGGGACATGAGCCGGCCGCCGGACCCGAAAGAGTCCGACGTTCGTCGCATTGCCGGCGGGCTGTTGATGCAGACGCGCGATTTGGCGGGTTTGGAGGAGGAGCGGTGGCGGGTTGTCACGCGGCGGGCTCCGACGCCGGCGGAGCGGCGCGACTTGCGGCTGGCGTGGCTGGTTTGCAAGCACACGAAGAGCAACGCGGTGACGATTTGTCGGGACGGGATGCTGCTGGGGAACGGCGCGGGGCAGACAAGCCGAATCGTGAGCTGTCGGTTGGCCACGTGGCTGGCGACGGAGAACGGGCACGGAAACCGTCTACGGGGGGCGGTGGCAGCTTCGGACGCGTTCTTCCCGTTCTCTGACGGGCCGGAACTGCTTTTGGAGGCGGGCGTGACGGCGCTGATTCAGCCGGGGGGGAGCAAACGCGACGCGGACACGATCGCCGCTTGCGACGCGCGCGGGGCGGCGATGATCTTCACGGGAACGCGTCATTTCCGGCACTGATCGGGTCGCCGGGGCTACGGTTCGGGTGGGGTCGGAGGGTGGAGCTGGCGGGCTTCCTCGGGCGTGAGGTCCCGCTCGATCGCATACTCCTCGCGCAGCCACTTGCCCAAATCGACGAGTTTGCAGCGCGAGCTGCAAAAGGGGTACAGAGACGGAAGCGGCCCCTCGTATGACACTTCGCGCCCGCAAATCACGCAGCGATAGTTGCGCATGTTTGGACCCGTCAGGCAGACGTTTACGCTTCAGCCCCAGCCGGACGCCCGGGTTCGCGGCGCTGCCTGACCCGGACTGGGTGTGCGCCCGGCGCTACACGATATGCTGCTTGATGTAATCTTCGAGCTTGGCCTTCGCCTCGCGTTCGATCTGGCGGACGCGCTCGCGGGTCAGGCCGACCCGTACCCCGATCTCCTTGAGGGTCATGCGTTTGCCCCCCCGGTCGCTAAGACCATAGCGTAGCTTGAGGATCAGCGCTTCCCGCTCGTTGATCCGGCTCAGCAGGTTGCGGACAAACTCCGCGTCGGACTCGTTGAACGCGGTTTCGAAGGGGGCGGGCGTGCGCGTGTCTTCCAGGGCCTCGCTGAGGGTCGTCTCCCCGTCGGCCGACGTGCTGCCCTGCGTCCGCGATGAACAGGCTCGCAGGGCCTGAAGAATGGCCTTGGCCTTGCGCGGGGTGATCTTCATGTGCCGGGCGATCTCGTTCATGGTCGGAGGTCGCCCGAGCGACTGCTCCAGCTCCTGCATGGCCAGCTTCATGCGCCCGATCTGCTCGATCAGGTAGCTGGGGATGTGGATCATCTGCTGCGCATTTTGCACCGCCCGCCGAATGGCCTGATCGATCCAGTATCCGGCGTAGGTGCTGAAGCGGGAGCCCATGGCGGGGTCGAAGCGGTCGACGGCGTTGACGAGGCCGACGTTGCCCTCATTCACCAGATCTTCCATGGGCAGTCCACGGCCGCGGAACTGCTTGGCCACGCTGATCACGAGGCGCAAATTGGCCTGGATCATCCGATCGCGCGCCTCGGCGGCCTCGCGCTGGATGCGCTCGTACTCCTGCAACGTGATCTCCCCGCGGGCGAAGCGTGCCTCGGCGTCAGCCTTGGCGCGGATCCGTAGGCCGAGTTCGCGCTCTTCCTCTGCGGTCAGCAGGGCATACTTCTTGATTTCCTTGAGGTAGTCGCCGAGCACGGTGTCAAGCTTCGGGGCCATACGTCCACACGTCGTCCCCGGAAAGGGGGCAGCCGGAATCTCCCACTCCGCGGACCTGCCGGGGCCGTTGTCAACCGCTGGTCGTATCGACTTGTCGCCCGGCCAGGTTCATCGCCCTCTGCATGATATCCGATGTCTGTCGGCCTGACCAGAGATTATCAGGCGGTCGGGCAGGTGTTGGGGTCGGTCGGCTCGCTCGCCGGCTGCCAGTCAAGCTCCGCGGGCGGAGGGTCGACGGGCAGCCCTGCCTCCCGCAACAGTTCGGCGACGGTCACCAAGGGCAGTCCGACCACGTTTGAGAAGCTCCCCTCAATTCGCGTGACGAGTCGGTCGCCGACTGTTTGGATGCCGTACGCGCCGGCCTTGCCGGCCCAGTCGCCGGTCCGCAAATACGCCTCCCGAATCTCCACATCGTCCCGCATCCACACGCGGGTGCGCTCGGCCCGGACGAGCCGGCGTGCACCGCTTCCGCCGCGCAGCAGACACACTCCCGTGATGACTTCGCCGGGATGTTGGGCCTGGAGTTCGAGCATACGCCGCGCGTCGGCCTCGTCGGTGGGCTTGCCAAGAACCTGACCTGCACAAACGACGAGAGTATCCGCTCCGAGCACCCAGCGGCCGGGGTAGCGGTCGGCGACCGCCCGGGCCTTGAAGTAGGCCAGCGCGATGGCCCAGTCCGCCGGATCAACGTGGACGGCGTGCGGGGCGGGTTCTTCCAGCGTGCACGGTTCGACGACGAAGTGCGGGTACACGCACGTCAGCAGTTCACGCCGACGCGGGCTGGCGGAAGCTAGAATGAGAACGTTGTCGTTCACGGTATTCACCTGGCGCCGCCGCGGGGCGCGTCGGTAATTAGAGTCCGCCACATGTGCAACGTCAAAGCGAGCCCGGACTCTGATGGGGGCGCGGACGGGCGCGTGCGTCACCGCCTCGGAGCGCATCTGTCCATCGCGGGCGGCGTGCACTGTGCTCTAATTCAGGCCCGGAAACTGCGCTGCGACACCGTCCAGATCTTCGTCAAAAACCAGCGGCAATGGGAATCGCCGCCGCTCCGCGCCGCAGACATCGAGCGCTGGCACGAGCTACGTCAAAGCTGGAACTTCGGGCCGGCGATTGCACACGCTTCGTACCTGATCAACCTGGCCGCGCCACGCCGCACGCTCGCGCTGCGTAGCCGGCGGGCGCTGGCCGATGAACTGCGGCGGTGCGATTTGTTGGCAATACCGTACCTGGTCGTTCATCCTGGCTCGACCGCGGGTCGCCCGCGCCGGGAGGCAGTGGTGCGCGTGGCGGATGCCTTGAATGCGGTTTTCGCGCGGTGTCCGCGCGTGCGCGTGCGGCTGCTGCTTGAGACCACGGCGGGGCAAGGGACGGCACTGGGCGCTACGCCGGAGGAACTGGCGGAGATCATCGCACATGTGGAGGCCGCCGAGCGGGTGGGGGTGTGTGCGGACACGTGCCACGTGTTTGCCGCGGGGTACGATCTCCGCACAGTGGAGGGATACCGCGGGTGGGTGGAGCTGTGCGCGCGGACGGTGGGGCTGTCGCGCGTTTGCTGCTGGCATTTGAACGACAGTCGGCACGAGTGCGGGACGCGGGTGGATCGACATGCGCACATCGGCGAAGGGTATCTGGGGCGGGCGGCGTTCGCGCACCTGCTCGGCGACGCGCGCTTCCTGCGCGTGCCGATGATTCTGGAAACGCCCAAGGGCACGGACCGGCGCGGGCAGGACATGGATCGCGTGAACCTGCGGCGCCTGCGCGAAATTGAACGGCGGCTGGCCGCGGCGCCTCCGGTAGGCGGGGCGGGAGTAGAATAGGGCACGTTGATCAGAGGCCGGGGAGTCGGCGCAGTCGCGTGTGTGCCGGTTGCCCGTTGGAGCGGGCCGGGTCGACGGGCGCGAGGTGCGAGTATGGCAGACGGCGAATTCACGTATCGGACGGCGGCGGAGGAGACGTGGCGGATCTTCCGCATCATGGCGGAGTTCGTTGAAGGCATCGACGTCATGTCCCACGTGGGGCCGGCGGTATCGATTTTCGGTTCGGCCCGCATCACGCGCGGCAACCCGTACTACGGGCTGGCCGAGCAACTGGCGCGGCGGCTGGTGGAGTGCGGGTTCGCGGTCATCACCGGCGGCGGACCGGGAATCATGGAGGCGGCCAACAAGGGAGCTGCGGAGGCGGGCGGCAAGAGCGTCGGCCTGAACATCGCGCTGCCGGTGGAGCAGGAGCCGAACCTGTATCAGAACATCGCGCTCGACTTTCACTATTTCTTTGTTCGCAAGGTGATGTTCGTGAAATACGCGGTGGCGACGGTGTGTTTCCCGGGCGGGTTCGGCACGCTTGATGAGTTTTTTGAATCGATGACCCTGGTTCAGACGGGCAAGTCGCCACCGATGAAGATCGTCCTGATGGGCAGCGAATATTGGCATCCGCTGGCGGAGTGGATGCGTGTCGTTCTGCTCGAGCGGCACGCGACGATTTCGCCTGAGGACCTGAACCTGTTCACGATCACCGACGATGTGGAAGTTGCCGTCAACGAGATTTGCACCTTCTACGAGCGTGACCGCTCCCTGGCCGGTCAGCCGAGCACGGCGCAGGAGCTGATGCGCCATCCGCGTGAGCGCTTGACGGCCGAGGGCACGGTGTACGGGATTCCGTCCTCGTGGAAGGCGCCGCCCCGCGGCGGGTGAGGCGGAGTGCGTCGGCGCGGACATCTCCTGACAGTGCGTGCACGTCAATCTGCGTTCCGAACGGCCGTTGTGCGGTCGCGCGCGGCCGTCTATCTTTAGCTGGGAGCGGCGCCGGCTGGTGGTGGGGCGGCCGATCGACGCCACGGAGGAGCGGACATGCGCAGACAGATGTGGTTTTGGGCCGTTGCGGCCGCGGGAGTGGTGTCGCTGGCAGCGCCTGCCTACAGCGAGGTAACGTCGTTTGGCGGCTCCGTCACAGCCCGGATTGTTGGGCTGCGTGGGGGGCAGATCGACTCTGAGGAGGTCGCCGAAGATACGATCGTCGATCCGAATCAGAATCTGCCGTTGCAGGTCGTGGTGCGGCGCGTGGATCCCACACCGCCTGCGCCGACCGACGCGGAGGCGGCCGGCGTTGTGGGGGCGCAGCTTGCCGACCCGCGCACGGCGACGACCGGCGACCCGGACGAATTCGCGATCGACCTGGCGCTGAGCAGTCTCTCGCCGACAGTACGGTACGTTGCTCGGGCGTCATCGGAAGAGGTGCGCAGGATTCGGTACAACGTCGGTGAACTGGGCACGCAACCTGCCGGTACCACCGTCCGGCTTCGTGGGCGGCTGTTCGTCGACGGGGTGCTGGCCGTGTTCGCAAACAATAATGTTGCGGATCTGAGCGGAGCGTACGTTCGCCTCCGTGTGACCGTTGCGAAGGAGGTCGACGGACAGGCTCCGCAGGAGGTATTCGCGGGCACACTAGCGCTGACGGGCGGAACGGACCGCACGGTTACCCCTGCCACAACGGGCGGTTTTCCGCGGGTGGGCGTGCTCAGTGCGGACCTTTCGGCGGTCGACTCCGAGCTGGGCGTCTTTCGCGTGCTGGTTTTTCCGAATCTGACGGTGGACTACCCGTACGACGCGGTCGTGAATGAGGATTTTGCCTTGCGGGCCACGGTGACCGTAGAAGCGGAGAACATACCCGGCGGGGTGGGCGTAGCCGCCGTCATCGGCACGCCGTTCGAGGCGCTGGCGCAGGTGGTGGCTTCGACGCGCGGGAATGACGCTGCGGCCAAGATGACGACGGCTTTGAGTCAGGAGCGGCGTCAGCCGACCGGTAAGCCGGCGTTCGCGGACGACAATCCGCTGGCTGGATTTCTGCGTTTCTTCCCTCTGTGCGGGCTGTTTGGGGTGGAGAGCGTGCTTGGAGCGCTGGCACTCGTCGGCCTGCGGATCTGGAATCCGTACCGGCGGCCCGCCGGCGTGCGGTGACGGGCAGAGGGCGGAGCGAGGTCGCTGATGTTCTACTTGCGGCTGGTGATCACGTCGCTGCGAAGCCTCGATTCGCACTTTTTGCGTTCGCTGCTGGCGACGTTGGGGGTGCTGATCGGCGTATCGTCGGTCGTGGCGTGCATGTCCATTCTGGAGGGTGCGCAGAAGGATATTTTCGACCGCTTCAAATCGATGGGGTCGAATGTGCTGTACGTGTTCCCGGAGGCCGCCCGCGTCGAAGGTCGCCCCGTCGGTGCTGCTCAGACCCTAACCATGGCCGACATCGACGAGATTCTCCGTGAACTGCCCGATGACATCGAACGCATCGCCCCCGAAGCGCTCGGGATGACGACCATCAAGCGGTTCCAGAAGTCCGGCGACTTCACACTGGCGGCCACGTCGGATCAGTACTTCGAGATCAACGCGTACCAGGCACAGCACGGGCGCGTCTTCAGCCGCTCCGAGTCAGAAAGCCCGGATGCAGCCGTTGCGTTGCTGGGCGCCAAGGTTGCGGAGAAGCTGTTCGGGGGCAGCGATCCGGTCGGACAGACGGTCAAACTAGGCGGGGTCACGTACCGGGTGATCGGTGTCATGGAACGTAAGGGCAGCCTGGGTTTCATGAACGCCGACGAGACGGTTTACGTACCCATCGAAGCCGGGCTGAAACGGTTCTTCAACCGCAAATGGCTCAACCGGCTGACCATTGCCGCCAAGGACCCCAACCGGCTGGATGAGCTTCAGAAACAGCTCAAGCGCGTCCTGCGCCGCGCGCACCGGATTGCGGTGGGTCAGCCCGACGATTTTGTCATTTTCAATCAGGAAGAGGCCCTGCGGAACATCACACAGGCCATGTTGGTGTTCAAAGTGGTGTTCTACAGCATCGCGGGGATCAGCCTGGTAGTCGGCGGTATCGGCATCATGAACATCATGCTTGTCTCGGTAACGGAGCGGACGCGCGAGATCGGCGTGCGCATGGCCGTTGGGGCCCGGCGGAGTGATATCCTGCTTCAGTTCCTCGTGGAATCGCTGGTGATCAGCCTGGTCGGCGGGTCGCTGGGGTTGCTGTTGGGTACGATGTTCGCCGACGTGATGCACAACGTCCTTCGCGAAATGCAATTCAAAACCGCGATCAACGCGACGGTGATTATGACATCGCTCGCCACGGCGGTTGTCGTTGGCGTGATCAGCGGATTGTACCCCGCGTTCAAGGCCAGCCGGCTGGATCCCGTCGAGGCGCTGCGCTACGAGTAGCCGCGGCTGACAGGAGTAAGAGGGGTTTCCTGTCTGTGGCCCGATGGGCACCAGGCGCTCTAGCCCGAGCTTCGCGCGGCTGGCGCACCGGCGCCGTTACCCCTTGATGACTCCGAGCGGGCGGAGGCGCGCGACTTTCCGGGCGATGCCCGACGCGTGGACCGCCTCGGCCACGACGCTGACGTCCTTGTAGGCTTCCGGCTGTTCTTCGGCCAGGCCGGTTCGCTCGCGTGCCCGGGCGACCACTCCGCGGGCCAGCAGTTCCTTCTCGATGGAGCGTCCCTTGGCAGCCTTGATCGCTGCGGTGCGGGACAGCACGCGGCCCGCGCCGTGGCAACAACTGCCGAAGGTCTGCTCCATCGCGGCCGGCTGTCCGACCAGCACCCAACTGCATCGGCCCATGTCGCCGGGGACGAGCACCGGCTGCCCGACATGACGATAGGCCAGGGGCACCTCAGGGTGACCGGCCGGGAACGCGCGCGTCGCACCCTTGCGGTGCACACACAGTGTGCGTTCACGCCCGCCGATTTCGTAGGTTTCCATTTTGGCGATGTTGTGCGCGACATCGTACACGAGCCGCAGCCCGAGGGACTCGGCGGAGCGCCCGAAGAAGTTGGCGAGTACCTCGCGAGCCAGATGCGTTAAGATCTGCCGGTTCGCCCAGGCGAAATTCGCCGCGGACCGCATGGCGCCCAGGTAGCGCTGCCCTTCCGGGGACTGGATGGGCGCGCACACGAGTTGGCGGTCCGGCAGCTCGATGCCGTACTTCTTGGGGGCCGGACGCAGGTCGATCAGTGCGTCGTCGCAAATCTGATAGCCTAAGCCGCGTGAGCCGGAGTGGATCATCAGCGTGATCTGGCCCACGCGCAGTCCAAACGCGGCGGCTGCGACGGGATCGACGACTTCTTCAACGACTTGAACCTCGAGGAAGTGATTGCCGCTGCCGAGTGTCCCGCACTGGTCTTCTCCACGCTCCAAAGCGCGCCGCGACACGTAGTCCGGGTTCGCGTCGGGCAGACAGCCGCGCGCCTCGGTCATTTCGAGGTCAGCTTCCCAGCCGAAGCCGGCTCGCACGACGTACTGCGAGCCTTCGGCCATGATGCGTCGCAATTGCCCGGGATCGAACTTGATGCGGCCGCCGCGTCCGACCCCGCACGGCACGGTATCGAAGAGGGTGGCGACGAGCTGGGCGACGCGCGGCTGGACGTCGGCCAGTTCTAGGTCGCTGCGGATGAGGCGTACGCCGCAGTTGATGTCGTAACCCACGCCGCCGGGGCTGATGACGCCGCCTTCCTCGGGGTCGGTGGCTGCGACGCCGCCGATGCAGAAGCCATAGCCCCAGTGGATGTCGGGCATTGCGAGTGAGTAGCCGACGATTCCGGGCAGGCAGGCGACGTTGGCGACCTGTTCGGGCGACTTGTCGGCACGGATGGTTTCCATCAGCGTGTCGTCGGCGTAGATGATGCCGTCGACCCGCATCTGCGGCTTGTAGGAACGTGGGATGCGCCACCGTGTATCGTCGATTCGCTCGAGTGGACCCGTATAAGCTTCTGACATGGCGCGCCTCCATAGCGTCAAATGTCGACGATGAAGACGGCTTCATAGCCGCCGGGGACTTCACGCACGCTAAGCTCGTGGTATGTAACCGCTTTCGCCTCGCGCTGGACTATGCTGCGCTCGCGATCGATAGGGCGGCGGGCGCCTACGACCGTCAGTCGCTGCGCCGAAAACTCGGGAACCTCGACCTGCTCAACTACGTAACCGTCGGCTGCAAACAAGGCGAGTACCTCGCCCAAGTAGTCACGCAGCAGCAGGGCGGCATCGTCGCCAATCGCTTGAAACTCCCACGGTTGGGCTTCGCCGGTTGGAAAGAGCTGCCCGATCACCGCGTACAGACCCGCCGTGCACGGCCGGATCAACCCCGCCAACGTTGCGGCCCGGGCCCGCACGCCCATGTCCGCCGTATGTTCGAGTAGCTCGTATGTCCCAGTCATGGCTACCGGATTGTAGCCGCAGCGGCGCAGCCGCGCAGGAGAGGAGACGCGCGGCGGAAAGCACGGACCGGGCACGGTTCTGCCCGGGTTGGAGCTGCGGAGCCGAAAGTACGCCGCAAACAGCGCTCCGCGGGGGGTGGCGTGCGGGCGGTTAGACGCGCGTGTGCGCGGGATCCAGCGGTTGGCGGCGACGAAACCCGCGGCTACTCCCGGGTTTGCGTGGACAGGTATACCTCGACGCCCATCTGCTGAATCTGATCCTGCTGCTCCTCGAGCCAGTCGATGTGGGCATCTTCGTCTTCGGCGATTTCTTCGAGCAGCTCGCGGGTGACGGCATCGCCGACCTTGTCGGCCAGATGTACCGCGTCGTTGTACATCCGCAGCGCTCCCTGTTCGGCCTTGAGGTCGTTGGCCAACTGCTTGGGAACATCTGCGCCGATGCGAATGGGGTTCAGCTTGTCCACACGCGGCATGCCCTCCAGGAAGAGAATGCGGGCGATCAGTTTTTCCGCGTGCTTCATTTCTTGGATCGCGCGCGCCTCGATCTTCTTGTGCAGGCGCTCGTAGCCCCAGTTGGCACACATCTCGGAGTGAACCATATATTGGTTGATGGCAGTTAGTTCGTCGGCGAGCAGTTCATTCAACGTGTCGATCAGCTTGGGATTGCCTTTCATCGGTCCACTCCTGGGGTGCAACGGATTCGCCCGCGCGAGTCATCGAGCGGGGCGACGTTACTATGAAGACTCTAGCTGGAGTGCGCACAACAGACAACCGTTGTGTCGCGCAGACGCCGTGGCGTGAGAGCAAAGCAACCGCGCCCCGGCCCTTGCGCACAAGGACCGGCGCGCGCATACAGCTCGCGCACCGCCGTGGCCGTGCGGGGCACACGCACGCGCGGCCGGCGCCCGTAGGTGTACGGGCTCTGCTAGCTTAGGCGCGCTCGATCGTGAGATCGTCCACGTCGGTGATGACTTCGATCACGGCCGGCGATCCTCTAGCAGGTAACGATGTCGATGAAAAACGTTTGGAACCACGCGACGAGGCTCAGGACGAGATCCAACATGGCCTACTCCTTTTCCACGGAGCGACCCGATCCGCCCGTTGCACCTGACCCGTTCCTCCCACCCTGCGCATCCGGCCCTTTGACAGGGCCGGCAGAAATTGCGCCGGGCCGCGCACCCGTCCTCGCTCCGGGTACGCCTCCGCCGGATCGCGGAATGCTAGAGGGCAAGACCACTCGCTCGCTATACTTAGAATGTACCGATAATAGATGCGTGTCAAGGTCGCCGGCTGGTGTTTTTTTGGTCCCGCCGGGGGCGTTGATGGTCTGAGGTTCCGCTGGCCTTCCAAAGCACGCGAACATGGAACGGGAACCCGCCACGAATCGGTGTCCGAACTGCGGGGCCGAGAGACAGCGGTGCGCTGGCGGACGGCGCGTGGCTGCCTGTTCGCGGTGCAGGTGGATACTCTCGCAAGAAATTGACACAGAGTTACTTACGAGAGATCGACCCAAGCCCACCTTGCCGGTTGCACCAGACGGTGTATTACGAGGCAAGTACCGGCTCACCGCCCTGCTGGGCCAGGGGGCGCACGGTAAGAGCTACCTGGCCCACCACGAGTACCTCAATCATCCGTGCGTGGTGAAAATCCTCCCGTACCGCATCAACGAGGCTTCCGACGCGGCGGTCGCGCGTCTCAAAAACGAGGCCCGCGCCGGATTCCGGGTCAACGACCCGCATGTGGTCCGCGTGCTCGACTGCGACGTGTACCGCGGGCACTGGTATTTCGTCATGGAGTACGTCGCTGGGGCGGATCTGGGGCAGGTCGTTGTGGACGGTCTGCTCGTGCCGTGGCAACAGGCCGTGCGACTGCTCGCGGATGCCGCTCGGGGACTGGCCGCGGTTCACCGCCTGGGGCTTGTACACAGGGATATCAAGCCCAGCAATCTGATCCTCGGCACTGACGGACAGTTGCGAATAGCCGACCTCGGCGTGGCAGGATTGTCGTGCGAGCACATTGATCTTCAGGCCGGGGCCTGGGTCGAGCCCGTTGGCACACTTGGGTACACCGCGCCGGAGGTTTTCCTGTCTGGAGCACGAGTCGGACCGCGCGCAGACCTATACTCGCTCGGAGCGGCAGTTTTTCACCTGGTGACCGGGCGTCTGCCGCACGAAGGTCGGAAGGTCTTTAAACGTCTGCTTGATCTTCAGTGCCGTGCGGTGACGTGGCCGGCTGACGGCCCTACCGACATTCCGCAGTGGTTTCGCGACATTATTGTGAGGATGTTGGCCACCGAGCCGGAAGAGCGTTTTCCGTCGGCGACGGCAGTCCTTGCGGCCGTCGAGGCAGGCGCGGCGCCGGGGGCCGAGGCGGACCGCTCGGTCGTCTCTTTGCCCGGGCCAGAGTGCCTGGAGGCCCGCGGCATAGGGGTAGTGCCGTTCGAGAACACGGGCGGGAACCCGGACGATGAGTGGCTGGGATTCGCGCTGGCGAATTTCCTGTCGCGTGGTCTGGCGCAGGTGCCAGGGCTGTATGTGGCCGATCAGGACGGGTTTACGAGCTTGATCACGAAGCTCACGGGTTCGGCGGCCAAGCCTCAGCGTGAGGTGTTGCTGCGCGCTGGTCGTATGGTGGGCGCGGGAACAGTGGTGAGCGGACGATTCAGCCGGTCGGGCGACGAACTGGAAGTCGTGGCGGAAGCCTGGCGCGGTGATCCGACGCGGAGTTTGGTGGGTGTCCGGATCAACGGCAATCTTGCGGATTTGCCGCGGCTGGAGCAGGAGCTGTTGCGACGCGTGGCGAAGGGGCTAGGCGTGGGAGAACCACCCGGAAGCGCGGCGATGAGCGGGCCGCGTCCGCCCCTGCTGGCGGCGCGCGAGCGGCTGGTTCTCGCGCGCCAGGCCTACCTGCGCGGGATTTACGATCAGGCGATTGCGCTGGCGCGCGAGGCGGTGGCGCTGGATGGCGAGTTTGCAGAGGCGATCGGGTTCATGGGGGTGTGCTTTGCTCGGTTGGGAAAGTACGAGGAGGCGGAGGCGCATCACCGGCGGCAGGAAGCCTTGGCGCGAAGTTGGGGTGATGCGCGCCTTCAGATCGAAGCGTTGGCGAACTTGGGCGTGATGTATTACTTCCGGGGTGACTACGACGCGGCCGAGGCCCATTACGCGCAGGCCGCCGCGATGGCTCGGGAGCGTGGGGTTGGCGGTCGAAGAAGCGCAAGTCAGTAATAATCTGGGCTTTGTGCTATTCCGACGGGGCCGGTTGGAGGACGCGGAACGGGCGTTTCTGCGGGCGATCGAAACGCACCGAGCGTATGGGGGCCTGACGGCGCTGGTCGGACCCTACAACGGTCTAGGAAACGTTCTCGTGGAGCAGGGCCGGTTTGCGGAAGCGCGAACGTACTATCGGCGGGCGCTGGCGCTGGCGGAGGAGATCGGGGACCGGACGATCGTCGGCACGACGCACATGCATCTGGGACGGGCGGCTACACTTGAGGAACGCTTTTCCGACGCCAAACACGAGTTTACAATGGCGCTGAACGCGCTCGAGGAAACGCGCTTTTGGAACGGTTTGGCGCGCGCCTACGAGTACATCGCCGACCTCCACCTCCGCCTGGGCAACTTCGATGAGGTGGTGCGTTGTGCCGATAAGCGTATAGAGCTGGCGCGGCAGCACTCCAACCTGCGGATGGAGGCGGCCGCATGGCGACAGAAAGCGGAGTCACTGCGACGCGCCGGGCGGGTGGAAGAAGCGGAAGCGTGTCTGGCGCGCGGGCGCATTGCCGAGGAGGCCGCAGCCAGGGCGTAGCTGCGGGGCGAAGGTGCGCGGGACGGGGCACGGAGGCCTGCGATGCTCTGGACAATCCTTCCGGTCGGCCTTGCGGGGGGGGTGGCGGCAGCGTTGGGCAGCCTCTGGTATGTGACGCGGCGACGGCTGCGGGCCGCACGGCAGTCCTGCGCGGCGCAGGCCGCGCGGCTGGCAGAGCTCGAACGGCTGGCGGTTCGCAACGAGGCCATTCTCCAAAGCGCGATGGATGGCTTTTTTGTTCTGGACGGGGACGGCCGTTTTCTTGAGGTCAACCCGGCGTTCTGCCAGATGGTGGGGTACACGGCGGAAGAGCTGTGCCAGATGAGGATGACGGACCTCGAGGTCAGTCAGCCGGCGTCCGCGAGAGGGGAGGACACACACTGGCGTACGGGGTTGCACCACTTCGCTACGGCCCATCGGCATAGGGATGGGCATATTGTGCAACTGGAAAGCTGTGTGGTCGTGCTGCGGGATGGGGGGCGCAAGATTCTCGCCGGGTTTGCCCGGAATGTGACGGACCGGGTCCGGGCCGAGCTGGCTCTGAGGCAGAGCGAGGCGCAGTACCGCACCCTCGTCGAGACCTCGCGCGACCTGATCTGGTCTTTGGACTTGGACGGACGTTGGACCTTTGTTAACAACGCGGCCCGCACGATCTACGGTTACGAACCGCACGAGATGGTGGGACGGTCCATCATCACGCAGTTCGTGCGGCCGGAGTTTCGGCAGCAGGCGCGGGAGATTCTCGAAGAGCTGCGGGCGGGACGCTCCCGTCTGCGTTTCGAGACACAGCACCTTCGGAAAGATGGTTCCACCGTCTATCTGAGCGTCAGCGCGATTCCCGTGCGCGACGAGCGCGGGAACGTCATCGGCGCCGCCGGAACGTCAATCGATATCACGGAGCGAAAGCAAGCGGAGGAACGACTGCGGGCCGCGCATGCCCGTTTCGAGTCGCTGGTCGCCCGGATGCCCTTGGCGTACATAGTGTGGTCAGAGGATTATCGCGTGCGGGAGTGGAACCCGGCGGCCAGTGCGGTGTTCGGTTACCCGGCGGAGGAAGCCGTCGGTCGGCTCGCGACGGAGCTGATTGTTCCGCCGGAGGCGCAGCCGGCGTTCGCGGAAATGACGCGTGGGGTGCGCGACGGCGCGCGTTTCGGGACAGTGTTGGTCAACTGCCGCAAGGATGGGCAGAAGATCCGCTGCGAATGGTACAACACGGTGCTGCCGGACGTCGGCGGCGGCCAGAGCATCGCGTCGCTGGTGGCGGACGTGTCGGAACGCGAGCGGCTCGAAGCACAGTTGCGGCAGGCGCAGAAGCTGGAAAGCCTGGGTGTACTGGCGGGCGGGATCGCCCACGACTTCAACAATTTGCTGGTCGGTATCATGGGCAACGCGTCACTGGCGTTGGATGCGTTGCCTGCGGACGCTCCGGTCCGGCCACTGCTGGAACGGATTGTGAAGGGCGGGCAGCGGGCCAGCGAGCTGACACAGCGCATGCTGGCCTACGCCGGTCGGGCAACGTGCGATGTGCAGCCGCTGGACCTCAACGCGCTACTGGACGAACTGGCGGGTTTTGCCAGTGCGGCGATTCCCAAGCGGGTGAAACTGACAATGCGGCTGGCGCCGGGGTTGCCGCTGGTGGAAGCGGACAGCGGCCAGATGCAGCAGGTGATCATGAATCTGCTGATCAACGCGGCGGAGGCCATCGGAGACCGCGAGGGCGAGGTGAGCGTGGCGACGTCTGTGGAGGAGCTCGATGACCGGCGTTTAGCGGAGTTGCCGAGCGAAGGACTCGTGCCCGGTACATACGTCTGCCTGGAAGTGCGGGACAACGGCTGCGGTATGACGCCGGAAGTGATGAGTCGAGCGTTCGATCCGTTCTTCACGACCAAGTTTGCAGGTCGGGGCCTCGGGCTGTCGGCGATTCTGGGGATCGTCCGGGCGCACGGCGGCGCTATCACCTGTCAAAGTCAGGTCGGCGTCGGTACGGTCTTCCGTGTGCTGCTGCCGGCGACGCAGGCCCGGGCGGGAATCCCCGAGTCGCGTCCTGCGGCGGTCCGGTTGCCGCGCAGCGCGACCGTGCTCGTGATCGACGATGAGGAGGACGTCCGCGAGGTGGTCCGGGCGATTCTGGAACGGCGCGGCATGCGGGTCCTGACGGCCGAGGACGGGCGGCGCGGCATCGAGATTTTTCGGCAGCACGCGGAGCAAGTCGACGCAGTACTGCTGGACATCAATATGCCTGGTTTGACCGGAGAGGCGGTGCTGCAGGAGTTGCGTGCCATTCGTCCGGGAGTGCGGGTGATCCTGTCAACTGGCTACAGCGCCCAAGAGACGGCCTTGCAGTTTGGTGACGCTCCGTTGGCCGGGGTTGTGCACAAGCCGTACACCGCTTCGACGTTAGTGGAGAAGATCGGGGCCGCGTTGGCCGCGGGCTGACGAACTGCCACGCTCGCGCGCGCACGGTATTGACCGGCGGGGGACTCATTCTTCTTCGTATTCGAACGGCGGACTCGCGATCAACAACGGGCGGCGGCGCGCGACGTTGAGCAGCAGCCCGAGCCCGAGGAAGTTCGTCCATAGACTGCTGCCACCGGCGCTGACGAAGGGCAGGGGCATGCCCGTGATGGGGGCAAGTCCGACGTTCATGGCGATATTGAGCAGGGCCTGCGAGACAATCATGACGATGACGCCGATGGCCAGCAGTCGCCCGAACGGGTCATTGGTGGCGGTGGCGATTTCGAGTCCGAAGAGGACGATGAGGGCGTAGGCCAGGATGACGAGCAGCCCGCCGACGAGTCCCCATTGGTGGCCGATGATGGCGAAGATGAAGTCGTTGTGTTCTTCGGGTAAGAGGTCGTACTGGACGAACATGCCGGCGCCGTAGCGTGTACCGGTCAGGCCGCCGGTACCGAGGGCGGTCTTGGCCTGGCGGAGCTGAAATCCCTGGTCCGCGTGCCAAGCCTCGTCGGGGCTGTTCTGCTTCAGAAGTACTTGGAAGCGGACGCGTTGATAGTCCTTCATCCCGTACTTGTAGAACAGCGGCAGAGTAGCGCAGCCCAGCAACACCACGAGCGCGAGGTGCCGCAATCGCGCCCCGGCGATAAAGAGCATGGCGAACAGCACTGGCAGCAACAGTAGCAGCGTGCCCAGGTCCGGCTGGAAGAGGATCAGGATCATCGGTACCAGGGTGAGCAGGAAAGGGGGGATCAGGCCGTGCCAGCGTCGGTAAGAGCGTCGAAAGCGGAGGTAGCGGGCCAAGGTCAGCACCAGGGCCAGCTTGGCGAACTCCGAGGGCTGGAACTTGAGTGTGCCGTGGCCGATCCAGCGATAGGTACCGCGGACGGCCGGCACGAACGGCAGCTCCGGAAGTCCAAAGTGAGCGAGGAGGCGCCCCAGTGCCAACAAGGCGAGCAGCACGACGGCGACGCCGTAAAGGGGGTACGCCCAGCGCCCGATCCGCTGGTAGGCAGGCCGCAGAACGAGCAGCATGAGGCCGATGCCGGTGACGAGAAACACGACCTGCTTGGCGGTGGTTTCTCCGATGTGCAAGTAGAGTCGTTCCAGGTTGGCCTGCATCCCGCCGTCGAGCGTGCTGGGGGGGAGGTTGGTCGCTGCCGGCTGTCGGCTGCGGTCGGTCAAGTGGATGCAGGCCAGGCCGAGGGCGGACAAGAAGAGCACAGGAACTGCTACGCCCCATCCAAGCCGGGTCAGGCTGAGAACTGGTCGCTCGTCCATCAACGCGGTTCCGACGCAGTATCGCTGGAAGAGCTGGCCGACCGCGGAGAACCGCAGACGTGGGCCAGAGGGGCGGACCGGTTTGGATGCCGCGTGCGCGGCCGCGAGTTGGTACTCATCATGGGAGGAGGTACTCGGCGATCTTCCTGGCGACCGGGGCGGCGACATGCCCGCCGCTGCCGCCGAACTCGATGATCACGCTGATGGCGTAGACGTCGCCGCGTGGCGTGGTGCCGCGCGGTGTATTGGCGGGTTGCGTATAGCCGATGAACCAGGCGTGGGCGGGCAGGCGTTCGCCCTCCTCGAGGGCCGGATATCGTTCGTTCACGCGTCGAGCGACGATTTGCGGCGGGTCGTCGGGGAACTGCGCCAGCACGTCTTCCTCACAGGTGGCTACGACCCGCTCACGGCGACCGTCGCTCCACTCGCATGTGTAGAGCATATTGACCACGCGCGGGCTGGCCTGCGCGGAACCGGTCTTCCCGCAGAGTTCGTATTTTGACGAACTCAAGCGAGCTTCGCGTCCCGTTCCCTGATCGTTCACGACGCGCCACATGCCCCGCCGCAGGACGCGCAGGGCTGCATCGTCCAACGGTACCACGGCGGCGGAGGGATTGCCCAGCGCTTGCCCGGTCGAATCGTATGCCAATCGCACGGGGGCCCAGAAGCCGGCAGCGATCGTGGCGGCCACGTTGGCAGCCTGAAGCGGCGTCACCGTGACCTCGCCCTGACCGATGGCCAGGTTCCACGCGTCGGCCGGCTGATATTCGCGCCCGCGGTTGGTCCGCATCCATTCTTCGGTGGGGACGATAGCCGAACTCTCCTCGATCAGCCCGGTGCCCTGGGAACGTCCCAGCCCGAATCGCGTAAACCAGTTGCACAGCCCCTGCGGCCCCAAACGCTCGCCCACGTGGAAGAAGTAGATATTGCACGAGTTGCGCACGGCATCTTCCGCGTCTTGTAGGCCGTGCGACATACCGGGGTACTGATTGTAAATCCAGCACCGGAAGCGGTCCGGTTGCTGCGGCAGCAGGTGGCCGCGACACTCAAACGTGGTCTGGGGAGTGATCAAACCGTCGGACAGTGCACCGACGAGGCTGATGGCTTTGCAAATGGAGCCCGGCGGATACTGCGCCTGAACGGCGCGGAACAGTAGCGGCAGGTGACGGGTATCCCGCCGCAGTTCGTCATAATCCTCGCTGAAACGCTCATAGGGGTACGTGGGATAGCTGACCAGAGCACGGATTTCCCGGGTGGCGACATCGATCACGACGGCCGCGGCCCCCGACGGATTCGGGCAGCGCTGCGCCGCGTCTTCCAGTAGCTGCGCGACGTGCATCTGGAGTTGGAGGTCAATGGTCAGGTAGACGTCGTGGCCGGGGATGGGATCGGTGTGTTCGAGGATCCGGCCGTCGTAGCTGTGCACGGTGCGGCCGCGTGTGCCGCGTAGAACGATGTCGGCCAGGCGCTCGACGCCGGACACGCCGCAACGATCTTGGATGGTCAGACTGCGGCGAGGATCCCCGGCCAGCGGATCGTTGGCAATGCGGTCGGGTGTCGCCGGTCCAAGCCGGCCAAGAACGTGGACGACCGTGTCGACGTCGCGGGCCGCGCGGTGCGAGCCGGGGGTGACCTGCAACCACGGATAGCGTTCGAGCTCCAGTCGTACGTTCAATGCCGTCTCGCGGTCCACGTCTTCCAGGAGCGGAAGGAGTTGGTTTTCCTCGCGGACGGGGCGCTGGGCCCGAGCCCGCCAGCGTTCGATGCGGGTCCGGATCTGGGCGACGCGCTCGCTGAGCTCCGCTTGCGACATGCCCGTGAGTTGGCAGAGACGTTCGAAGACACGTGGGACCTCGGCGCGCAGTTCCGCCTCAATATCGCGCAGGGCCATGTCCTCGGGGTACTCGCCGCGCTTTCGCAGATTGCGTGCGAGTTGCTGGAAGTAGTCGCCGCGGCCGGCGAGCACGGCGTAGTGGATGCAGATATCCCACGTTGGTTCGTCGCGCAGCAGGGGGGTTCCGTGCCGGTCGTAGATTGTTCCGCGGGGAGCGGAGGTGTACTCCGGCCGCTGGGTCAGAATGCGGCCGGCGAGTTCTTCGTAATACGCGGCTTCGACAATTTGGATCTGGACGAGTCGCGCGACGACGACAGCGGTCAAAACGCTCAGCACAACCCAGAATGCCGTAACTCGCTTGCGGAACATGCTCTCTTAGCCTGGTGGGAACCTTGGCAGCCTGGTGGCCGGATCCCTGTCGCCGGCGCGGTCGCGTTCAGCACGGTCGCACGCGGGGCCAATGCGGCATCTTCGATCTTATCGGGCATACCGCCGCACGCGGCACAGCGCGTGATTATCGCGCCGGCGGCGGTAACCGGCGAGTCTCGAACAGAGGCCGGCGGAGTGGGCCGATAAGCCGAATTCTGTTCCGACCCTTGCGTGTCGGTGGCGGCCATTCCTCTGGGCCCGCCGTTACCGACGGGCTCGTGCGCCCTACCCGGGGCTGGTAGCGAGCCGGGCCGGCTCTCGCCCCCTATTTGGGCTTGCTGGCGGTGGGGTTTGCCCTGCCACGACCGTCACCGGTCGCGCGGTGCGCTCTTACCGCACCTTTTCACCCTTACCGAATGGCGTGGGGACGCGCACTCGGCGGTGTGTTTTCTGTGGCACTTTCCCTGGGCTCACGCCCGGTGGCCGTTAGCCATCACCGTGCCCTGTCCAGTTCGGACTTTCCTCCCTCGGCGTGCAAGCACGTCGAGAGCGGCCGCCTGGCCCACTCCGCCACCACGATTATACCACGTCGCAAACGAGGGTTGGATTCGCTTTCGCAAACGTACGGCGGCGGGCAGAATGCCCCTATGGGCCGCGGCAAACATCGGTGGCGTTGGATCACGCTGGGCGTCGGCGCAGTGCTCGTGCTGTTGGCCGCGGGGTACCAGCGCGTCTGTGACCCCCACCGATTGCGCGCGCGTACTCTGACGCTAATTCAGGATTTGGCCGGTGAGAATGTCGCTCTGGGTACGGTGTCCTGGTCGCTGTGGGACGGCTTGAAGGTCAGCGACGTCGCGCTGGGACATCCGGCGTCGGCGCCCCAGCGCGCCGGGCTCTCGCTGGGGCCGCCAGTCGTGCGTCTGTTCGACCTGCGGATGCGGCTTGGTCTGGTGGACTTGCTGGGCGGAACGATCAGGCCGGTCCGCGTCGAAGTCGAACAGGCCGAACTGATGATTCCCTGCGCACCGGCGGATCGCGAGCTGGGACCGTCGGCCGACGCATTGAACTTCAGCCGCAAGGAGCTGTGGTACCGGCTGCGCGCGGTGCGTGACCGCTGGCCGGACCTCGTGGTGCGGCAGGCCGACGTGCAACTGCTGACGGCGGACGAAGGTCACCTATCCCTCTTGCGGCGTGACTGGGTTCACGTTCGCGGCCGAGCGTTGCCCGACGGATACCTGCTGCGCGTGGAATCCCTGCCGGGGTTAGAGAAGACACTGGCGGAAATCCGTTTTCATCATGAGACGGGAGAGGCCACTATCGCGATGGGATGGGCCGACCTGGAAACCTTGCGACACCTAGTGCCGCTGCGATGGGTGGAACGGCTGGCTGCGTGGGATGTGTCCGGGCGCGTGCGCGTCGGGCGGTGCGTCTTTCGTGTTCCTGGCCGTGCCGTGTCGTCTGATGAAGCGGCGACAAGCGGGCCAGCCCACTTGACCGAGCTGGAAATGGACTTTGACCGACTGCGGTTCGAGTTGCCGTTGGCCGGCGAGCGAGAGGCCGGGGACGCTCCGCCGCAGGCCCGGCCTTTCCTCCAATTCGCGGAAACAGCGGGGCGGCTTGGCTACCGGGCTCCGGAGGGTCCGACTGAGTCGGAGATGACGTTGTGTCTGACTGGTCGCGTAAATGGGGCGCCATTCACTGGCGAGCTCGAGGCGCGGAGCAGGTTGGGGAGTTGGGTTTCCGTGCCCGAGGCGGTCGAGCCGCAGGACGCGCGATGGTGGGAGGCGCTGCGTGGTGAGCAGATTCGTCGCGTGATATTGCGCGTGGCGGGCGTAGAGCTTCCGACGCACGCTTCGCATGCGAGGTTCCTGTGCTCCCCGGATCTTCCGGGGGCGGTGCGGCACGCGTTTGACGAGTATCGTCCTGAAGGGCGCGTAAACCTCGAGCTGGACGTTCGACGGCCGCGTGAGGAGGCCGTCGATTCGAAGCCAGCGTATGTGCTTCGTCTGGAGCCCCTGGGAGCGGCCTGCCGATATCACCACTTTCCGTACCCGTTTCGGGACGTGTGGGGCAGTCTGCGCGTCGAGGACGGGCGCGTGTGGCTGGAGAACCTGTGCGGTTGGCACGGCGAGGCGCGGGTTTGCGCTACGGGCGTTGTGAACAGCACCCACGAATGGAGTGGTTTTGACATTGTTTTCCGCGGGGAAAACGTTCCGCTGGATGAGGACTTGTACCGGGCGTTGTCGGCCGAATATCAGCGGCTATGGGACCACGCCGCCCCGCTGGGCCTTTGCGATCTTGTGGCGCGTGTGTGGCGGGAGGATGGGACGCCGGCGAGCGGTCCGCGTCCGCACCGGGTGGAAGTGGAGGGGCGAATGCTCGAGGGCAGCGTGTCGTTGGGCGACGCCGGGCGACTGGAACACGCGAGCGGCGCGATCGCGATCCGTGACGGGGTGCTCGAGCTGCGCGATTTGCAAGGTTATCAGAGCGATTCCTGGCTTCGGCTGTCCGGACGGGTCTGGCCGGGTAGTGACGTGCCGCGGTACGACTTGCGGGTCCAGGTGGCGGACCTGCCGTTGGAGCGAAGTGCCACATTCGGCGCTGACACGACGGGTCGACCGCAACGCCTTCGTTTCCGCGGTCAGGCGGATGCCTGGGGGCGGGTCTGGAGTGAACCGGAGGGCCGCACCCGGCGGAGCTTCAGCCTGAACGTCAAGCAGGGGGAGTTCTGGGGCTTTGATTCGGCGTGTCCCTGGACGGACTGCCAGGGGTGGGTACGCGCGGATGATACGCATCAGGAGGTCCTCGAGTTCGCCTGCCGACAGGATGATGCCCGTTTCGAAGTCGCCGGCGTTCTCCCCGACTTGGCCGGTGCGTCCCGACCGCTCGTGGCGGAGCTGCACCTGCGCGGGCCGCTGGAGCGCGTGTTGCCGCAGTTTGTACCTTCCGCATGGAGCGGCTTTGCAGAGGCCCTGCGGGCGGAGGGACCGGGCGATGTCCGGGTTCGCTTCGCGCCGACGGCCGAGCCCCATGGACCGCGCCAGCGAGCTGAGCTTCGGGTTCAGGCGGCACGCATGACGCCGCGGGTGCTGCCGCTGTCGATCGCCGACGTGATGGCCGAGCTGTCGCTGGAGGACGGGCGGTTCGAACTGCGCTCCGCCCGTGCCCGCTGGCAGGAGAAGGGCCGGTTCGAAGTGGTCGGAAGCGGCACGTGGGACGGCCGGCGGAGCGAGTGCGATCTGTCATTCTCGGGGAAGGACCTGGAGTTCAACCCGGAGTTTGTCTCCGCTCTGCCGGGTCGTGTGAAGCGTTTTCTTGAGCGCCTTGAGGTGCGCGGTTCGTTCGACGCGGTTCTTCCGCACGTGCAGCTCATTGCCGAGACGGAGCAGACGTGGCGTGTAGAGGGACGCGTGGCGTTGCGGGAGGCGGCGCTGCGGCTGGGGCTGCCTGTGACCGGGCTGCGCGGGGAGCTGTCCGGCGTGTGCGTGGTCGATCCCAACGACGAATTGGAGCTTCACCTCGCGCTTCAAGTGGAGCGCGCCGCCGTCGCCGGGCGGCCGTTGAGGCAATGGTCCGGCGTGGTCCGGTGCGAGCCGGGGCAGGGGGTGGTGCTGTTGGATGAACTCGGTGGGAAGGTAGGCGACGGCGACGCGCTGGGACGGGCTTGGATCGACGCGCGCACCGGCCGGTACGAGCTGTCTTTGACGCTGCGGGACGTGCGATTGGCGGACCTGTTTCCACCCCGAGGGTCGGAGGGTCAACGCCAGGGTTGGCTGAGCGGTACGGTTTACCTGCGCGGCCGGGGCGAGGACGCGGGCGAACGGCGTGGCGGTGGGTACGTGCGCATCTATGGAGCTTCGTTTTATCAGAATCCGCCGCTCGCCGGGGTGATGCAGGCGGCCAGTGTCTTGGGCGGGAGCGTGAACGACAGGGTGGAGCAGGCTGATGTGCAGTTTGTGTGGGCGGGCTCCGAGATCCGATTGGAGCGTGTCGACATTCGTGGGCGAGACCTGCGCTTGGTCGGCGAGGGCACTTGGAACAGCCGGACCGACGCACTCGAAATGACGCTGATCGGGGCCCATCCCGAATACTGGCCGCGTCTTGCGATGATCAGCGACCTGGTGGAGCTGGCCGGAAAGGAGATCATTCAATATCGTGTGCGCGGGACGCTCGCGTCGCCGGTGACTACGGGCGAGCCGCTGCACAAGCTGAACGAGGCGCTGCGCAAGCTGCTGAACGAGGCGCAGCCGTAAGGGGCGGGATGTTCGGCAAAGCCGCGCGGGCATCAGGTTCGTGGCGGCTAGGGTTTATGCATGCTGCTCGTGCCCTTCGAGCGAGCGACGGGGGACGGGCCAGCGTACGTCAGTGCGCGACCACGCGGGACGTGTTTCCGACCGCTGCCCGCAAGCGCTCGCGCGACGGGCTTGCCGAGCAGCACGTGCGTGTACCGTCGGCTTATGGCGACGGATGGGAATGTGCGTGGTGCCCGCCCGAACTCCGGCGAGTCGTACGTGCGTGAATGACGCCTTTGACCGGTGGCCGTCGTGCTACCAACCGTTCCGGGAGCGGTTTAAGAAAGTGGCGCGCGTGCACGATACTGCTGCATTTGTTGTAGTACTTCGCCAAGGCGCTTAGGGGGCGCGATCGTGCGCTGCATGAACCGGCAACTGTGACCACATCCCGCGCCTTGACAATCTGGCGCCACTCCTAGTGGCGATCGTAACCAGCACGAACCAGCATGAAGCGGTAAGTGTGACCGGAGGCTGGGAGAGCGTGGGCCCGGCGCGCGGCTTGACAGCCACCTAGAAGCCGCTATGCTCCCAATGAACGACTGCGGGGTAGAGCAGTTGGTAGCTCGTCGGGCTCATAACCCGGAGGTCGCAGGTTCGAGTCCTGCCCCCGCTATTGACCGCTTCACGGCTTCGGCTTCGGCCGGGGCCGTTTGCGTTTCCGCCGCCTCGGTTGCGTGCCGCCCGATGTCCCCGTTCGGTTTGAGCACCATCGGGCCGACGTAGCGCTCGATGAAGTCCCGCATCTCCGTCGGCGTGGCGACCGTCGCCAAGGATTCCTGAGCTTCCGTGAGGGCCTGCCGAACGGCGCCGGCCAGCCGGCCCGTGTTGTCGTTGGCGTCGCTGGCAAGCTCGACCACGGTCTGTTGAAGCCGCTCGCGCTGGGCTTCCAACTCCCCGACCTGCCGCGATACCGCCCGCTTGGCCGTGGCGTCGATGTCCGGGTCCACCAGGAGCCGGGTCATCGAACCGATCTTCTTGTCGAGTTCCCCGATCTGGCCGCGAACCCGCTGGAGTTCGCCGCGGTTGGACTGCATCAGCTTCCGGGCTTCGTCGATGGCGTCTTCGATAATCGAGTCGGCGTCGGCGAAGACCTCCTGGTAGGTCCGGGTGATCCGCTCCAGCAGCAGGTCTTCGCGGACGCTCGCCCCGTTGTCGCAGGCGCTCGGGCCGTTCCGCTGGCGGCAGCCGCACTCGTAGTAGTGGTACTCGCCCTTGCGGTTCCGGCTGGTGCGGCGATAGCACACGCTGCCGCAGGCTTCGCAGAAGATCATCCCGGTGAACGGCCGGTAGGCCGGGGCGAGAAGCTGGCCGTTGTCGCGCTGCGGCCGGGCGTGCAGGGCGAGCCGGTCATGGGCCTCCTTGAAGGTCGCGTCGTCGATGATCCGCAACCGTTCGTCGTGCTGGACGATGTGTTCGGAAGCGTCGCGCCAGACCGGCACCCGCCGGCCGGTGCGCTTGTTGAGCTTGTACTTGCGGCGGTTGTAGATGATCCGCCCGATGCAGATGTCATTCGTCAGAATCCGCCGCACGCTGGTGTGCGTCCACGTCGGGC
>Ga0067045_1002663_pt1 | contig 57544 bp, 64 predicted proteins | sample TerdegcTABiofilm_FD_59184 | JGI IMG/M metagenome (GOLD analysis project Ga0067045, IMG submission 59184) | Combined Assembly of (Gp0054472, Gp0054536) Wastewater bioreactor microbial communities from Singapore -Terephthalate degrading...
GAAACTAAAATTCACCCGGTAAGGGTGGTTATCCCGGGTGAACGACTTGCGCAGCACCGGTAACAGCACCCGGCGAAGCGAGGAAGCGAAATTGGGGGCGCGGACATGGATGTCCGCGCCAGCCTTCACCGAGCCAGGACGGCGAGTTGAAGGCGGCCCAATTTCGCCCGATGCGAGCCGCAGGTGCTGTCGGTGCGAAGCACTGAAGTGAACAGGGATAACCACCCTTACCTCAACTATTTTATCTCAGTCCAGCATTTTTTTCCATGAGCGCCCGTACCTTTAGAGGCAGGCCGAAAAGGTTGATGAAACCCTCGGCATCCCGCTGGTTGTAAATCTCGTCGCGGCTGAAGGTGGAAAGCTCCTGGTTATAAAGGGAGTACGGTGATTTCGTGCCGGCTGGTGTACAGCTTCCTTTATAAAGCTTCATCCTTACCGTGCCGGTAACCGTCCTCTGGGTGCTGTCTACAAATGCGTCCAGAGCTTCTCTGATTGGAGCGAACCATACTCCGTCGTAGACCAGCTCGGCATAGCGGGCAGCCACAATTTCCTTAAAGTGCAGGGTAGCCCGGTCCAGCGTCAAAAGCTCCAGCTCGCGGTGGGCCTGGTAAAGAACCGTGCCAGCCGGGGTTTCGTAAACACCGCGTGATTTCATCCCCACCAGGCGGTTTTCCACCATGTCGGCTATACCTACGCCGTTTTTTCCTGCAATTATGTTCAGTTTTTCAATCAATGCCACCGGATCAAGTGCCTCCCCGTCAACTTTTACGGGGATACCCCGCTCGAATTCAATTTCAACGTAGGTGGGTTTATCAGGAGCTTTCTCAGGCGGTGTGATTAAGAGTAAAATATCTTCCTTCGGCTCATTCCAGGGGTCTTCCAGGTCGACGCCCTCGTGGCTGAGGTGCCAGAGGTTGCGGTCCATGCTGTAGGGACGCTCCCGGGACACCGGCACCTGAATGCCCCTGGCCCTGGCATAGTCAATGGCGTCTTCTCTGGAGCGAATATCCCACTCCCGCCAGGGGGCAATTATTTTTAACTCCGGAGCCAGGGCTTTGATCGCCAGTTCAAAGCGGACCTGATCATTGCCTTTGCCGGTAGCGCCGTGGGCAACTGCCTCGGCTCCCTCTTTTTTAGCAATTTCAACCATCCTTTTGGCGATCAGCGGGCGGGCCATGGAAGTACCGAGCAGGTACTTACCCTCATAGACAGCGCCGGCTTTTAAAGTGGGATATATATAATCCTCAACAAACTCCTTTTTGAGATCCTCGATATAAATCTTGCTGGCGCCGGTCTTAATGGCTTTTTCGTTAAGCGGCTCCAGTTCCTCTCCCTGACCCACGTCGGCTGCCATGGCAATAACCTCATAACCGTAATTCTCTATCAGCCAGGGAATAATGATGGACGTATCCAGCCCGCCTGAATAAGCGAGAACAACTTTAGGCATGGTGTAACATCTCCTTGGTATTTTTAATCACATTACAACAGCAGCGCCAGAACAGCCTTTTGAGTGTGCAGGCGGTTCTCGGCCTCGTCCCATACTGCTGAATGTGGCCCGTCGATGATTTCAGCCGCTACCTCTTCGCCCCGGTGTGCCGGTAAGCAGTGGAGGAAAATGAAATCCGGCCGCGCGTGAGCAACCAGCTTTTCATTAACCTGATACGGGGCGAATACTTTGGCTCGCGCGGCCTGCTCAGCCTCCTGCCCCATGCTTGCCCACACATCGGTAACCACTATATCAGCTCCAGATACCGCCTCCACCGGGTTGGTCAGTATCTCTACCTTGCTGCCGGCTGAGGAGGCGTCTTGCTTGGCCAACCGTACGATATCCTCATCAGGCTTATACCCTTCAGGTGAGGCCACACTGATGTCCATGCCAACCTTGGCGCATCCAAACAGGAGAGAGTGGCAGATATTATTGCCGTCCCCGATGTAAGCCAGCTTGAGGCCGGTTAGAGTGCCCTTCCGTTCCTTAATGGTCAGCAGGTCGGCCAGGATCTGACAGGGATGCAGCAGGTTGGTGAGACCGTTAATCACCGGGATGGTGGCGTGCCGGGCAAACTCCTCCACATCGTCCTGAGCATAAGTGCGGATCATGACCCCATCCAGGTAACGGGAAAGCACCCTGGCGGTATCGGCCAGGCTCTCGCCGCGCCCAAGCTGCAAGTCATTTGCGTTGAGAAACATCGGGTAGCCTCCGAGCTGGTACATGGCTACCTCAAAGGAAACCCTTGTGCGGGTGGAAGACTTCTGAAAAATCATCCCCAGAGTTTTTCCCTGCAGGTAAGAGTGGGGGATTCTCAACTTTTGTTTTTCTTTTAATTCACCGGCCAGTTCAATAATGGCCATTATTTCCGCAGGGTTAAGATCGTGCAGGCTTAAAAGGTCACGTCCTCTTAAATTGGACTTTTGCGTTTCCAATTCAAGAAATCCCTCCTCTCTTAAGGTGTTTAACAGCTATGTTCATATCTGAGTCTTTCCCACCACTACCTTCCTTTCTACCCTGCACCCGTGCTTAATTCAACCATGCTTAACGGTACCGGATCTCCTCCCTGTTTAAGGTAGCGTAATACAACAGTAAGCACACGGGCTGTATCCAGTGAAGTAAGGCAGGGCACTTTATACTCGGCGGCAGTTCTTCTCAGGAGGAACCCCGGGCGCCTGCGGTTTTTCCCCCTGGTGGGGGTATTAATCACCAGACCAACAACCCCGGAACGAACCAGCGCGTCTGTTTCACCCGTTTCAAGCACTGACAATCCGGCTTTTTTCAGTAATTTTGCTGTGCCGTGAGTGGCATGGATGCGGAAACCAAGGGCGGCATAATCTCTGGCCAGGGATACTGACTCTTCTTTATCCCGGTCCGCTATGGAAAAGAGCACATCTCCATTGAATGCCACCCGCAGCCCAGCCGACTGCATGGCTTTGTACAGGGCATGGGAAAAAACACGGTCAATCCCCATTACTTCGCCGGTTGATTTCATTTCAGGCCCCAGTGAAACTTCAACCTGGCTGAGTTTTTCAAAGGAAAATACTGGCGCTTTCACAGCAATAAAGCCGCGTTCCGGTCCAAGGCCAGGCGAATAGCCCAATTCGGCCAGACGTCGCCCCAGCATAGCTCTGGTTGCCGCCCTGGACCATTGGAACACCGGTGACTTTGCTTAACACAGGAACGGTACGTGATGCCCGTGGGTTTACTTCCAGAACATAAACCCCGCTGTTATCCACTACGTACTGAATGTTAATCAACCCGTTGATTTGGAGTGCCCGGCCGATCTTCAGGGTATATTCAATAATTTTATCCGTTGCCTGCCTGCTCAAGGTCTGGGGTGGATAAACGGCAATGCTGTCTCCGGAATGCACTCCGGCCCGCTCTATGTGTTCCATGATTCCCGGGATGAAAATGTCCTGACCGTCGCCGATGGCATCTACTTCAACTTCTTTGCCCAGAATATATTTATCCACCAGTACCGGGTGCCTGGGAGAAACTTGCACGGCCGTAGCCATGTACTTTAACAACTCGGCGGCATTAGTGACAATTTCCATAGCCCGCCCGCCAAGAACATAAGATGGCCTGACCAGCACAGGATAACCGAGCCTTTCTGCGATAGCCGCCGCCTCTTCTACCGTCGTGGCCGACTTTCCCTCCGACTGGGGTACACCAAGTACGGTCAAAAGTTTTTCAAATTTATCACGGTCTTCGGCCGCATCTATTCCCTCCACCGGGGTGCCAAGTATTTTCACCCCTGCCGAGGCCAGCCCGGCAGCAAGGTTGATTGCGGTCTGTCCGCCAAACTGGACAATTACACCCAGAGGTTTTTCTTTTTCAATAATGTTTAGTACATCTTCCATGGTTAACGGCTCAAAATAAAGCTTGTCGGCAGTATCGAAATCTGTGCTGACTGTCTCGGGGTTATTGTTTACGATTACCGCTTCGACGCCTTCTTTTTGCAAACCCCAGACCGAATGGACAGAGCAATAATCAAACTCTATTCCCTGGCCGATCCGGATTGGCCCAGAACCCAGAACAAGCACTTTCGGACGCATGGAAACCGCCACCTCGTCCTCGCCTTCATAAGTCGAATAATAATAAGGAGTGGCGGCTTCAAACTCAGCGGCGCAGGTATCAACGATTTTATAGGTGGGGACAATCCCGTGTTTTTTCCGCAAATCACGCACATCTTGCGCGGACTGCCCGGTCAGGCGGCCAATCAGCGAGTCGGGCAGGCCGCAAACTTTGGCCCGCCGCAACAACTCCGGGGAAAGCGCTGTTCCTTCAGCACGCAGTTTGCGCTCCAGCTCAATCAGTTTTTTGATCTTGCTTAGATAGAAATAATCAATCATGGTGAGCTGGGCAATCTCACGCATACTCCAGAAGCGGCTAAAAGCCTCAGCAATGGCAAAGAGTCGAAGGTCGTTCGGGTAGGTAAGTTTTTCTTGTAATTCCATCTCTGACCATCCAGCGGCACCGCGCAGGTGGAGACTGTCCACACCCACCTCCAGTGAACGCACTGCTTTCATCAGCGCTCCTTCAAAAGTGCGGTCAATGGCCATAACTTCTCCGGTAGCCTTCATCTGGGTATTCAAGGTCCGATCGGCGCTGCTGAACTTGTCAAAAGGCCAGCGGGGTATCTTGACCACTACGTAGTCCAGAGCCGGCTCAAAGCAAGCGGTAGTCTTGCCTGTAACGGGGTTGACTATTTCGTCCAGATTCAGTCCGATGGCGATCTTGGCGGCCATCTTGGCGATTGGATAGCCGGTGGCTTTAGACGCCAGCGCGCTGGAGCGGCTGACCCTTGGGTTGACCTCGATTACAAAATAGTTCATACTTTTCAGGTCGAGAGCAAACTGGACGTTGCAGCCCCCTTCAACTCCCAGCGCGCGGATAATCCGCAAGGAAGCCGAGCGCAGAAGCTGGTATTCCTTGTCGGAAAGGGTCTGGGACGGAGCGACTACGATACTGTCCCCTGTATGGATACCAACCGGGTCTATGTTTTCCATATTACAAATGGTGATACAGTTATCTGCGCCGTCCCGCATTACCTCGTATTCGATTTCTTTCCACCCTGCCACGCTCTGCTCCAAGAGCACCTGGCCGATCATGCTCATTTTCAAACCCCGCCGGGCAATTTCCACCAGGTCGGGCTCGTTAAAAGCGATACCCCCTCCTGTCCCGCCCAGAGTATAAGCCGGCCTGACAATGACCGGGTAACCGTTTGACCGGGCAAAAGCAAGACATTCGTCTACGCTTTCAGCAATAGTGCTCTCAGGCACAGGCTCGCCGATACTGATCATCAGCTCTTTAAAAAGTTCCCTGTCCTCTGCGCGCTTGATTGCCTCCAGGGGGGTTCCGAGAAGCGCGACGTCATTTTCGGCCAGCACCCCTTTTTCAGCCAGTTCCACGGCTATGTTCAGGCCGGTCTGGCCGCCCAGGGTGGGGAGCAGCCCGTCCGGGCGTTCCCGGTCAATGATCTTGGCCAGGCTTTCCCATGTCAGCGGCTCTATATAGACAAAATCAGCTATGTCCAGATCGGTCATAATAGTAGCCGGATTGGAGTTGACCAGCACCACTGAAACTCCTTCTTCCCGCAATGCTTTGCAGGCTTGAGTGCCGGCGTAATCGAATTCGGCCGCCTGGCCGATGATAATTGGACCGGAGCCAATAACCAGAACTTTTTTTATGTCAGTCCGTCTGGGCATCGTTTACCTCCCGGCTGTTGTTTTACTTGATGCCACCCATTACTTCCTCCAGTATCCCCACTGCCCGGTCCACATCTTGCCTTGTTATGGTCAACGGCGGAATGAAACGCAGGACGCTGCCGTTGACACAATTAATTAAAAAACCTTTCTCCCGGCACCTGTCTACAATATCTTTGCCATCAATGGTTAGTTCAATTCCCAGCAGAAGCCCAAGTCCCCGCACTTCCTTTACATAATCAAACTTTCCGGCCAGCTCTGCCAGTTTGTCGTACATATAGGCTCCTACAGTGGCAGCGTTTTCTACCACCTTTCCCACAAGCATCTCCTCTACGGCAGCGAGGGCGGCAGCACATGCCAGCGGGTTGCCGCCAAAAGTAGAGGCGTGATCCCCGGGTTGAAAAGCCGAAGCAACTTCATCCACAGCCAGCATGGCTCCGACAGGGAAGCCTCCGCCCAGAGCTTTGGCCAGGGTGAGGATGTGAGGTTCTACCCCATAATGCTGGCAGGCCAGAAAACGGCCGGTGCGCCCGATACCGGTCTGCACCTCATCGAAAATAAGCAGCGCCCCATACTCCTGGCACAGCATTTTGACCCCTTCCAGGTAGTGGCGCGAGGCCACATTGACGCCGCCTTCCCCTTGAACAGGTTCCAGCATTACTGCGCAGGTAGCCGGGCTGAACGCCTGCTCCATGGCATTCAGATCATTGAAAGGAACGTATGTAAAACCCTCCGGCAACGGCTCAAATCCCTGCTGGTACTTGGGTTGCCCGGTGGCGGTTATAGTTGCCAGGGTCCGGCCGTGGAAGGACTGCCAGGCGGTAATAATTTCAACCTTTTCGGGACCGTATTTGAGCTTGGCATACTTGCGTGCCAGCTTGATAGCAGCTTCATTAGCCTCGGCACCGCTGTTGCAAAAAAAGGCTTTGCCCATGCCGCAGTTCTCTACCAGCAGCCTGGCCAGAAGCACCTGCGGCTCAATGTAGTAAAGGTTGGAGCAGTGGATTAATTTTTTAGCCTGCCGGCAAATTGCGTCAACCACTGCCGGGTGGCAGTGGCCAAGAGAATTTACGGCAATGCCGCTGACAAAATCCAGGTACTCGTTTCCATCAGCATCCCACATCAGGGCGCCTTCTCCCCTGACCGGGGCTATAGGGATACGACCTACATTCCGCATCAGGTACTGATCGCCCATTTCGATAATCTCTTTCGAGTTCACACCCAGGTCACCCCGTTTTTTTATATACTTCATGACGCCATTTTTAAACTATTTTTCAACTATTTTTCAACCATCGTCCCAATACCCTTATCGGTAAATACCTCCAGAAGAATAGAATGGGGCACCCTTCCATCCAGAATGTGAGTTGTCCGCACTCCCCCGGCCAGCGCGTCCAGGCAGCATTCTACCTTAGGAATCATTCCACCGTCGATTTTACCCTGTTCGACCAGGGTTGAAAATTCATCCACCCGCAAGACTGAAATCAGGGAACGCGGGTCGTTCCGGTCCTCCAAAATCCCTTCCACATCGGTAAGGATAATTAACTTGTCGGCGCCTAATTCAGCCGCCAGTCGACCGGCAGCGTAGTCAGCGTTAATATTATAGCTTTCTCCATCTGCTCCAACAGCTACCGGGGCCACCACCGGGATATACCCTTCGTTGACAATAGTTGTAATGATCTCAGGATTAACCTTGCTGATATCTCCAACATAGCCGATATCAGCCATTTCTTCCCCGCCTTCCGGCATGTTTATCTTATGGAACTTTTTCACAGCCTGGAACAGGTTGGCGTCTTTGCCGGACAGGCCTACGGCCCGGCCGCCGATATAGTTGATCTGTGCCACAATGTCTTTATTAATTTTGCCTACCAGGACCATTTCAACGATTTCCATGGTTTCCCTGTCCGTGACCCTCAGGCCGCCCACAAAGCGCGAATCTATGCCCAACCGTTTCAGCATCCCGGTTATCTCCGGGCCGCCGCCATGGACAAGAACCGGGTGCATCCCGACATATTTCATCAGCACCACATCGGTGAGCACGGCTTCTTTAAGAACGTCGTTGATCATAGCATGACCGCCGTACTTGATCACAACAGTCCTGCCGTAAAATTTTTTTATATATGGCAGGGCCTCCACCAGGATTGCCGCTTTTTCTAAAGCTGTAAACACCCGCAACACCCCTATGTCCGGTAATCTCCGTTTATTCTGACATAATCGTAGGTCAGATCACACCCCCAGGCGGTGGCGCTGAAATCTCCTATATTAAAATCAATCACGATCCTCACAGTATCTTTATCCAGAATATTGAAGGCTCTCTCTTCGCTGAATTCAATTGAGCATCCGTTTCGGGCAACCTGTTCTTCTCCCAGGAAAATATCTACCTTTTCAGGTTCAAAATTGGCCCCCGAATAGCCGGCCGCACACAGCACCCGCCCCCAGTTGGCATCCCTGCCGAAAATTGCAGCTTTTACCAGGTTAGATCCGGCCACTGCTCTCGCTGCCAGGCGGGCGTCATCCAGTGTAAGCGCGTTGCGGACCTCCACCTGGATTAGTTTGGTCGCCCCCTCACCGTCTCTGGCCAAGTCAATAGCAAGGCTGGTACAGACATCAGTCAGGGCATCCCGGAACAGCAGGTAGTCACCGTCTTCCCTGACAATCTCCGGATTCCCGGCGAGGCCGTTGGCCAGTATTACCGCCATATCGTTAGTGCTCGTGTCCCTGTCCACAGTAATCAGATTAAAGCTGTTTGATACAGCATGTTTCAAGGCCCGGCTCAAACAGGTGGAAGATATCGCAGCGTCAGTCGTAATAAAACACAGGAGTGTAGCCATATTGGGGTGAATCATACCCGAACCCTTGGCCATTCCTCCCACCGTCACCACTTTACCGCCTAGACGAACCTGCAAGGCGGCTTCTTTGGGAACGGTATCTGTAGTCATGATGGCCTCTGCAGCCATCGCGCCCCCTTCCGGGCTCATACAACGGGCGGCCTCCAAAATGCCCGGCAGCACTTTATCCATAGGCATCTTCTGCCCAATCACTCCGGTGGAAGCCACCAGGACAAGCTCTTCGGGAATACCTAAAGCTCCGGCCGCCGCGGCTGCCATCGCCAGGGTATCACGTTCCCCTTGTTCGCCGTTGCAGGCATTGGCGTTACCGCTATTCACCACAACTGCCTGCGCCTTCCCCTCTGCAACTCGCCTCATAGAAACCAGAACAGGCGCAGCCTTCACTCTATTGGTGGTAAAAACCCCGGCGGCAGCTGCCGGCACAGAAGAATAAATCAAAGCAATATCTCTTTTAAGCTTATACTTAATTCCGGCGGATGCCGTACCTGCTTGAAAACCGGCAGCCGCAGTCACTCCGCCGGGCAACTTCTTAGCTTCATTCACTTAAGGTGCCTCCTGTTGAAAATGCCTTATTTTTACGGGAAAAGTCCCGGCCCGGTGAGGGCGGTATCTTCCTGGAACCCGCACATGATATTCATGTTTTGCACCGCCTGGCCGGAAGCCCCTTTTACCAAATTGTCGATGGCCGAAACAATTATCACCCGTCCGGTGCGGTGGTCTACGGTAACACCGATATCACAGTGGTTTGAGCCTGTCACCCATTTGGTCTGAGGGAGTATTCCATCCGGCAATATCCTCACGAAATGCTCGCCTTCATAGAATTCCCGGTAAATCTTCAAAACATCAGCTTCCTTCAGCGGGCTGGACAGTTTCGCGTATATGGTACTGAGAATACCCCTGGTTACCGGCAACAGGTGGGGAGTAAAAGATACTGTAATATCTTCTCCGGCCAGTTTACTCAACTCCTGCTCGATTTCCGGGGTGTGCCGGTGGACAGCTACATTATATGCTTTGAAATTTTCGTTTACTTCACTAAAGTGAACTCCCAGGGACAAGCCCCGCCCGGCTCCGGAGACTCCTGACTTAGAGTCAATGATGATACTGCCCGGGTCAATAAGCTTTTTATTCAGAACGGGGGCGAGGGCCAGAATAGCACTGGTAGGATAACAGCCAGGGTTAGCCACTAATGCAGCATTCCTGATCTTCTCACGGTTTATTTCAGGCAACCCGTAGACCGCCTTACTCTGCAAACCCCTGGCGGTGTGCTCCACGTTATACCACTTCTCGTATACATCGCAGTCCACCAGGCGGAAATCAGCTCCCAGGTCGATCAGCTTTTTCCCCTGCCGTACCGCTTCAAGGGCTACCGGCATGGCATGCCCGTGGGGCAGGGCAACGAAGACTACATCTGAAGAATCCAGCAAACCTGCCAGATCTAAATCTTTACAAATCAATTGATTATATTTATACATATGGGGATAAACTTCCCAGAATGGTTTACCCACATAGTTCTGCGTTACTAACGCTACCAGTTCAACCTCCGGATGGCGAGACAATATCCTCACCAGTTCGGCTCCTGTATAGCCTGTGGCCCCAACAATCCCGACTTTAACCGTCATATACTCACCCCTGAAAAATATATAAGGGCCAATTACCAGCCCGATTTGTTGACAGCTAATACTAATAATTATACAAATAAATGTATAATAATACAACTACCAGCAGAAAATATTGTTTGCCTTGTTAATTTTCATGAATTTACAGATTATGAAAGGGTTGACCACAGCATCCAACCCTCTCATTAACATTGTCAACATATTTGCACAATATAACCCTCTAATCTTCTTGTTCGCTGCCAGGAGCTTGCCCAGGCATAGTTTTTTAGCTGGTCCTCCTGCCGTTAGCCTTCGCTGGAAGGTAAAGATTCTGGAGGTTTTCATGTCTAATATTCCGGATGTGCAAGGTGTGGCTCCATTCCTTGTTCTTGCGCATGGCAAACCCGACATAAGCAATCGGAATCCAGGTAAGAGCGAAAATCGGATAGAAAGCCAGCCACCAGTAAACCTTCAGTTTAACCCTTTCAAGCACCAGACCGAGACCGAAATAGAAAAATTGAGCAAAAAACCCTATTATTGCCCACTCCGGCTTTTCCATCAGCAACTCGGGTCCGACAAAGATGTTACCAATTAAACCCAATCCAGTAAACATCAAAAAATAAGGCTGAACTAAATATAAAGCTAAATCAATCATCGCAAAATTTTTGTTAATGATACCTTCCCGCAACAATTTCCCGATATAGCGTCCGGCTACATTGCAGTGACCCTGCATCCAGCGTCTGCGCTGACGCCATGATTGCATCAAACTGAGAGGCTTTTCATCATAGACCTTGGCGTCGTGTGCCCATGTTACCTTTATATTATTCATCAACGCCTTTGTCTGAAATTCCAGGTCTTCAGTGAGGGAAGTCATCCCCCAGCCGTATTTTTTTAATACATCAACAGCAAGACACATACCCGTACCACCCAGTGCGCAGGTCAGACCCAAATTATACTTGGACAGCTGCCAGAAACGGTTGGTAAGTATATAACATATATAAATAGATTTCGTTATCCAGGTATCCTCCGCGTTTTTGGTATCCAGGTAACCCTGGATTATTTTTTCCCCTTTTAGCAGGCGGGCATTCATTATCTTCAGGAAATCCGGCGAAACCAGGTTATCTGCATCGAATACCACGACTGCATCGTATGGCACGCCGGAGTTGAAAATCTTATTAAACGCGTATTCAAGGGCGTAGCCCTTGCCTTTTTCCACCTTGTTAAACCGCTCAATAACCAGCGCGCCATTCTCGGCGGCGATTTTAGCAGTATTATCGACACAATTATCCGCTACCACAAAAATATCATAAAGATTCTTAGGGTAGTTCAGCTCGTGAAGGTTTCTTATCAATTCACCGATAACTTTCTCTTCGTTATGTGCCGCTATTACTATGGCAAACCGGGAAGTGGGCGGAAGATTGTAATCCTCTTGCCTGCGATAAAACCCGAAAAGAGAAACTACAAAAAAGTAGAAAGTATATACTGTAAGAATCACCTGGACTGTGTAGTAAATTGCCTCCATAGCCATCCCCTTTTCATGGTAAATATAATTATAGCAATAAAGTACACCAGAAGTAAGTTCTGCTAATAAAGCAAAAATCCTTCTTTAAATTTGCACCAAATAAATGAAAAACAAAAAAGAAAAAAATATCCATAAAGAATTATCTGCCTTTAAGGATGGTCATCATGTAGTTCCCTGTTCTTTTAGGCTATCCAGCATTTGCCTCCCTTATACTTTACCCTTGCCTGACCTAAACCTGTCCCAAGGCCTGTTATTATAACTTTGGATTATAGCTTACTTCTCCCTGGCAGGCTGTCTTATATATATGCTGTTTCATGCGCTTACAGAAGCCTTTAGGAATTATTTGTAAATTAAATATAAAAACGCCGGACACTGCATGCCCGGTGTTTTATTAAATCAAGTAAGTCTATCTTTTTTTAGCTGCCGGCTGAAAGTAACGCCGGTGTTTAAGAAGTTTAATCAGACATCCATGCCGCTGGTGCAGCACCAGCAGTCAATTATTGGTTTATTTCAACAATATCCCGGTCACTTAAAACGTAATCGCGATTGACTGACTGGCCTCCGTAACGCGTCGAACCCCAAACTCTGGCACTTTTCATTAACTGCGGCAGGTCCCGGTGAATAGATGCTGCCAGATCCAGTATGGTACTTCCCTGCTTTAAAACAAAGGGGGTCTTTAAATCAGGCGCTTTACCCGGTACTTTGGTATAAACCCGGATAACACCGAGCAATTCAAATATCTTATCACGTAACATTTCCAGACCAAGCCCGGTTTTAACTGATACAGGTATTACCTCCAGCCCGCGCGGGCTTAGTTCCCTCAATATTTGTATGTTATCGCTGTACCCGTTGGAGTCAGCTTTCGCGGCAAGTACCAGGCACCGGCCGGGCGGTACCCCGCGCGTACCGGCTACTTCTTCCTCACGGACAATCTTCCTTCCAATCAGATAACTATAACAGGCTTGAAGCTGCTCAAGACAACTGTCCGAGCTGGCATCCACCAGGATCAGCAGGGCGTCAGCGTTACGAAGCGTACCGGTCAACCCTTCCGGAACCAAATCCTCCGTGACCGGCGGGGTATCGACCATCTGGATATAGATATCCTGATAAGGCATCATTCCAGCTAAAGGCAAGGTGGTAGTAAAGGGGTAGTCGGCTACTTTCGGCCTGGCCCTGGTCATGGCTGCAAGTAAAGACGACTTGCCGGTATTCGGAAATCCCAGCAGCACTACCTGCCCGGCACCTTGCTTTTCCACCCAAAAAGGGTCGGTGCGGCCTGTTTTAGTTTTTCTCCGGCCGGCTTCCCTGAGTTTGGAAAGCCTCTTTTTCAGGTCTGCCTGCATCTTTTCCGTACCTTTGTGCTTGGGAATAACCGCCAGCATCTCTTCCAGGGCAGCAATTTTCTCCTCAATAGTTACCGCCTTTTTAAAATTTTCTTCCGCTTTATAATATTGAGGTGTAAGATTGGCAGGCAATTTTTCAATCTTCCTTTCTCTTTGGCAAGCAAATCCTCTTACAAATCAATTATATTTTGTTGTTTTTATCCTGATCTCTCTGCCACAATTACGGCATTTTTGTACCGTCCAGACCAACCACGCGGACACTATAGCCATTCCTGCTGATTACTTTTTTCCCGCATTCCGGGCAATAAGTATCCTGACCGCCCAGTTCTGGAGCATTACCGATATAAACATAGGATAGCTTCTCCCGAGCAATGTCGCCCGCCTGTCTCAGCGTTTTGAGCGGGGTGGCCGGCAGATCCATCTCAAAGCTGGGAAAATAACGGGAGAAGTGAAGCGGAATCTCCCGGTCCAGGGAAGCGATCCAGTCTACGAGACGCCCGATTTCTTCCGGCGAGTCGTTTAAACCGGTCACCAGAAGGGTGGTCAATTCAATGTGGCACTCCGAGCGGGCGATTTCGACTGTCCGTAATACCGGCTCCAGCCTGCCCTTGCAATTCTTGCGGTAATAATCCTCCGAAAAGCCTTTAACATCAATATTCATGGCGTCGATATAGGGCAAAATCTCACGTAGCGGGCTTTCATTTATATACCCGTTGGTTACTAAAATATTTTTTAACCCCGCTTTTCGGGCCAGTCTGGCAGTATCCCATATAAACTCATACCACATGAATGGCTCCGAATAGGTGTAGGCGATACCTATATTGGGGTTATAGCTATTTTGCCGCCTAGCCATATCCACCACTTGCTCCGGTGTCAGGTCCACAGTCCGTGGTTCGCCGTGGGCAATACTCCAGTTCTGGCAGAAACCGCAGCGCAGATTACATCCCACAGTACCAAAAGACAAGATAAAAAAACCCGGGTAAAAATGATATAACGGCTTCTTTTCAATCGGGTCCATACCGTAAGAGGTTACCTTCCCGTAGTTGGTAGCATATAGTGTGCCTTTATCGTTCTGCCTCACCCGGCAGAAACCCGACTTGCCTTCCCGGATAGTGCAGAGTTTCGGGCAAAGACGGCAGGCAGTTGAATTTTGCTCTTCCCTCTCGTAATACAAGGCTTCGTGCACAAACAAAACTCCCTTTAATTATTTATTAATTATTTATACCTTACGACTTCGAACCTTTCCAGCTTAATCTTTTCATCCGGCCTGATCCCGGCCTTTTGGCGGGCTATGGATATCTGTTCTTCAGCCGTATCAATTCCTTCCAGGTTGGGCAGCAGCAAACCACTCCGCCGCCCGGCCCTAACTATTACCCCATACTTTTGGGGATCCAGTTCGTTTATTCCCCCGACAGGCTCAGGAGGCTTAAGCACATCCACAGAATACTCCAGGTCATCCAGCTCTTCCTCACGGACCGGCTGAAAGCGCGGATCAAAATTACCGGCGCTGATGGCATTGGCAACCACTTCTTCCACAATGTTTGGTCTGGTCGGTTCAACAGTTCCGATACAGCCGCGCAGGTTTCCGTGCTTCTTTATTGATACAAATACGCCTGCCCTTGTTCTGAATTCTTCCGGGATACCGGAAATATCCGGTAAAGGCTCATTTTTAACGTACCTTTCCAGGGTTTCCCGGGCGACTTTCACCAGAAAGCTTTCCCCGGCCCGGCGGCGGGATATCTTTTCCTGACGTTCAGCCTGCAGTTTTGTTAAGAGAGAACGTTCCACATTTTTACCGGCCGGTTCAAGCGATGTCACCAGGTAACCAACCCCAAAAGGCCCTTCATAAGACAGAACCTCAGCCTTGACATCATAACCGTCGAGTGCTCCCAACATCATAATAATAGAACGGTAGCCACACTCGCCGGCCTGCTGTACCAGAGACTGGTCCATTTTCAGCATGCCCTCTACATCCGTACCAGCCAGCAGTTCAGCAATCTGCCTGTCAAACTCCTTGCCGCGCGGCAGGTAGCCGCTGGGAGCATCCTTAGTCAGGCCGTGCGAGAGGTCTCCGCTGGCCAGCAGGGCCACCTTGCGGCCCAGCAATTCTGCCGCCCTCCGGACGGCAATTCCGAAGAGATAGAGTTTTTCAACCGGCGCCACCGCCATAGATACATGTACCAGCGGCAGTTCCACGCCAGCCTTCCGGAGAAAATATAGAGGTACAGTAACTCCGTGATCCAGACGGAGGGAAATGACATACCTCTTTTCCATGTCCTCGTCAAGTTCAACAACCATAAGGCCCAGTTCTGCAGCCTTGTTTTTGATCTCACTCACCAACGACCGGTCGTTTGCCAGGTCAAATGTAACCTGCTCCGCTCTGAAATTTCTAAGGTCACCTTTTAAAGAAGGCAGCATGTTGATGCCCACTACGTCCCGGAAAACCGGGGCGTGTGGGGAAATAATTACCAGAGTCTCAGCCCCGCTGCGTTTTATCCGCCTGCCCAATTCAAGAAGCGCCTGCTGTGTGGCAGCCACTCTGGCTGACTCAGCACGGCCCACTTCTGGAACCATGATTGGAGGGTGCGGGGAAACACCACAATAAACAACCGACATATTATCTTCATCCCCCCTGTTCGATACAGTTGAAAAAATCATAACAGGTTTGAAGTCATTCCTATAACCGCATTATAATATAGTAGTCTTACCTGAGCCGGTACGGTTCATGTAAAAAGGCCATAATGAAGAAAGTAACCCCCTAGCCCGACCAAAAAAATACCGCAGATTATTAGAATGCTCTTGTATATACTGTCACTTAGAAATTTTCTCCCTCCAGCCACGGCAGCGGCCACCAGACTGTACCAGGTAAAATCGGCCAGAACATGTCCCGTAAAAAAAGAAACGAGTCCGGTAAAGCCATTATGCAGAGAAAGGGTGATATAACCGAGACCGACAGTTGCCCACCATATCGTCCAGTACGGGTTGGAAACACTGACCAGAACACCTGCCACAACCGGGTGCATTCTTCTTCCTTCTGCCAATATTTTCTTAACGCCGGGCTCTTCACCCTCAGGACCAGTGCCTTTCATTTCGGGCTGTGGCATATTCATAGAAACTTTCCCTTTGCGGGCGTCCATGACCATCCCATAACCCATATAAACTAGAAAAGCTCCTCCTGCTATAGCTATGGCACACGACACACCCGCTTGAGTCAGAAAAACCGAAAGCCCGCCAGCAAGTGCCAGGATCAGAGCTATTTCCAGAATCCCGTGACCCAGCATCAAGAGCGGACCGGCAATGAAGCCTCGTCGGGCGCTCTCTCCAATAGTAACTGTCAGCAGCGGTCCGGGCATCATAGCCCCCGAGAACCCAACCACGAAGGCTGTAGTAAAGATTGCCAGTAATTCCATCATGTCACCACCAAATCTACTTTAAAAAATTTTTTTATCTTTATGCTGGTACCGCGTCATTAGCAAAGACCACAAACAAAAGAATTTCCCCTTTACAAAAAGGAAAGCCGGGCCTATTGTTTAATTAGGTATTTTTTGTTAGACAGGATTGATATGATATGAACATAAGCATTATAACCAATTTACTCCTGGAGCTGGCTAACCAGAATGTCAGCAAGGTATCACCGGCTCCAAAAACAGAAGGTGTTGCACGCGCACGGGATGCGCTGGCTTTAGGCAAGAAAGTGCTCGAAACAGTAGATGCCGGCTTGCAGGAAAGACACTCAAGCAGGGTTGAAACAAAACAAACAACAGAACAACCTATCACCCCCCCGGCCTTTATCCCCCTTCCCCCTGCAGTCTGAGATCTTTCCAGGAGCCAGGTTTTATGCCAGGCTTGACAGAGAAAGCGCTGCAGCCGCAGCAGCACAGGAACAAGTAAAAGAAATTTTTATTTATCTTATTACTGAAAACCTGGGACACATCTGGATCAGCCTGTCATTGCGAAAAGATTTTTTATCTGTCAGGTGCTTTACCGACAATGAAATGTCAGGCAAAATCTTGAGGGAAAATTTCTCCCTTATTAAAGACGACCTTCAGAAGATTGGATTCACGGAAGTATCATTAACCAGCCAGGTTCGCAACGGACTGGCCGGGATTGAGGAACTGCTCCCGAAGTTCGAGGCTTGCCTGCTAAACCAGAAAGTGTGAGGCCGGATTATGGATTTACGAAAAGAAATAGCCACTGCTTTACGGTATGAACCCGGCAAGGATAAAGCTCCGGTTGTGGTGGCCGCCGGTCAGGGAGTAAAGGCTCAAAAGATAAAAGAAATCGCTGAGAAATCCGGAGTACCGGTATACCATGACCAGGCGCTGGCCAAAACCCTGCATGACCTCGGGATCGGAGCTGAAATACCACCTGAATTGTACGAAGCTGTAGCAAAAATTCTTGTTTTCGTGGCCCGGCTGGATAACCGGTAATATAAGTGACAAATTGTCCATGAGTGCCTGATTAAGTGCCTGATTATATGATATAATTTATTTATGTTTCGACAGGCAAACCCGGTTATAAAGCAATTATCGCGGCAAAATCGGAAATGAAATAGTTAACCAACCATCAGGAAAAAAAGGAGGTTACTTTTTTGATCAGCGTAGATCTTGCTAAGGAACTGGCAAAATACTTAACATGGGAACCCAAAGTTGGTGACCTGACCATCGTTTTTGGAGAAGCCGGAGAAGAAATAATTGAGCCGATCATCCCCCGCCATGAGAAAGAAAGAAAAATAGTACTGTCCCTCCGGGAAATGGGTGATCTGGTCTGGCTACCCCGACTGGGCAGACTGCTTTATGAGCTTAAAATAAGAGCTAACGGAGATTTTGCATTAAGTTACAGTAAAGCTACTGACAAATGGTGTTACAAGGATGAAAAAGTAGAAATATGCTCAGATTCCCCTGAGGACGCGTCCGCCCAGGCATTGCTCAGGTTATTCGAGGAACAGTAAACACTTACCTTTAACCGCTAAAGCGGGTCTTTATTAGGTTCACGTCAGGCAACAGGATTCTTCCGCTTCTATTATTTCTGAACCGGTGCGCTAAAATCCTCATTGTATTCTTTTAACTTTTGCTCTACAAGGTACATAACACTCCCCTCGGGGTAGGTTCCATCTTCCCTGATTTTTCCTGCAACTACCCCGCTCAATATTTCTATACCTTCTTCGATATTTTTAACTGCATAAATGTGGAATTTTCCTTCCTCTACAGCATCTAAGACCTCTTCTTTTAACATTAAATCGTCAATATTCTGTACTGGAATTATCACTCCCTGTTCTCCGGACAAGCCCCTGATTTTACAAATATCAAAGAAGCCCTCGATTTTTTCAGTGGCCCCACCGATAGGTTGAATATCACCAAATTGATTGACTGAACCGGTTACAGCCAGGCTTTGCTTCAGGGGAAGGCCCGATAAACTGGATAGAATTGCGTAAAGCTCGGCACTGGACGCGCTGTCACCTTCCACCCCATCGTATAGCTGCTCAAAAGTAATCTGCGCTGTTAATCCCAGCGGTTTTTTCTGGGCAAACTTACCGCCCAGGTAGCCGGCCAGGATAAGAACGCCTTTAGAATGAATGCTGCCGCTCATCTGTGCTTCCCGCTCAATGTTTATTATCCCACCCCGTCCCTTGTAAGTCCTGGCGGTAATTCGCACCGGACGACCGAAAGCGAAACCTCCCAGCCCTGTTACAGCAAGCCCATTAACCTGCCCTACAACAGCACCATGAGTATCAATCATTATTTTATCTTTAACGATAAACTCCTGAATTTTTTCTTCTATTCTGTTGGAACGGTACCTGCGCTCTCTGATTGCCTTCTCAACATGACATGCTTCAACAAAATTTGAGCTTTCAAACTGAGCCCAGGTGGCGGCCTCGTATACTATTTCAATCAACTCATTAAAACGGGTGGTGAGTTTATCCTGGTTACCCGCCAGGTAAGAACCATATTCAGTCAGTTTAGCCAGACCGCTCCAGTCAAAGTGTTTCAAGTTGCCCTCCCGGCAGACAGTGCTTACAAAAGAAGCATATTTGCGCAAGTTCTCCGGCGTCCTCGGCATTTCAGTATCAAACTCAACCTTTACCTTGAAAAGTTTTTGGAAATCTTCGTCAAGATTATACAGGAGTTGATATAGATACGGGGAGCCGATAAGGATGACTTTGGCATTAAACGGTATCGGCTCAGGCCTCAAAGTAGCGGTCGGTACCAGGCGATACTGCTCACCGATATTTTCCACCGCAACCTGGCGGTACTTGATTGCTTTCTTTAGCGTATCCCAGGTCAGGGGATCGCTCAAAACGTCTTTAGCCTGCAGAATAAGGTATCCGCCGTTGGCGCGGTGAATCGCGCCGGGCTTGACCATAGTAAAATCAGTGTGCATAGATAAAACTTGGCTGCGGTACTCAATCTTACCGAAAAGATTATAATAATTCGTGCTCGGTTCAATGATAACCGGAGCACCTCCATTTTTTTTATTTGTTACAAAAAGGTTGACCTTGTAGCGGACAAATGGATCTGTATCGTCTTGCTGAAATGGAAAGGTGAAAGGGGATGAAGATGCATCTAAAGCCTGATTTTTGAAAATATCACTGTTTTTAGTAATATCTTTTAAAACTTCTTTAAGGTACTCAACAATTGGGGGGTGTTTGCTATATTTTTCCATAAGCCTGTCAACTAAAGGACCAGCAGCAAAAAGAGCAATTTGTTTTTCCAAATCTTTAATTTTCTCCTTCGCTTGCTTTTCAAGCGTCCGGCCTGTGTGTAATGTTTCTTCCAGCTTCTTTTGCAGCTTGCGCCCCTTTTCTTCAATTTCCCGGCGTTCCTGAACCGGGATCTGCTCAAAATCCTCAGGCTGCATAGGTTTTTTATCCTTCAGGGGGATAAAAATAAACCCTCTGGAGGTTTGCTTCATAACGAAACCGGCTTCTGCAGCTTCTTGTTCGAGGTCATGAAAATAACTTTCCATCTCCTGCTGGACAGATTGAATAATTGAGCTCTTCTGCTGTTCATAATCACCGCTTTCAAAAGCTTTCGGAATAGTAGCCTGCAAGTCGGCCAGCAGCTCTTCCATATCTTTTTGAAGGCCACGCCCTTCCCCGGCAGGCAAGGAAACCGCCGACGGGCGGTCCTGGTCGGCAAAATTATAGATATAACACCAGTCCTCAGGAACTGGTGCATCAGCAGCAACCTGTGATACAACTGCCTGGGTATAAGTGCTTTTACCGGTACCCGGAGGCCCGACGACAAAAATATTATAACCCGGGGCATTCATCGCCAGGCCGAACTGCATTGCCCGGACTGCGCGCTCCTGGACAATAAACCCATCGAGAGGAGAAACATCAACGGTTGTCTTACAGAAATCCAATTCTTCACGGCTGCAAACCCGCCGTAATTTTTCGACAGGTACTTTATATTTATCTATATTATTTTGCATTTTCTTTATCATCTCCTTTATCGTTCCATGTAAACTATAATTCTACATGCATGCAGGCACTCCTTCTTCTACCTAACTAACCTGAAAATAGAATTTACCCGGGCAGGGTATTGTCCCTGTTCACTCCGGTGCTACGCGTAAGATGCGCACCAAAGCTCGCGTCGGGCGAAATTGGTCCGCCTTCAACTCGCCGTCCTGGCTCGCTGAAGGCTGGCGCGAACGTCCTGTCCGCGCCCCCAATTTCGCTTCCTCGCTTCACTAGGTGCTGTTACCGGCGCTACGCAAGTCGTTCACTCAGGACAACCACCCTTTCCCCAGCTATTTTCATCCTTCTGCTGGTGCCGTGCCAGCGGCATGGAGGTCTATATAAATTATTTAACGCCACAGCCGGTTGAAGCGTCTCACATTTTTTTAGAAAATTTCTCACATTTTTTTAGAAACTTTTATCTTTGTTATATGAATAAATATACAGAAGGGGCTTTGATGCCCCTTTATTTTATAGTGGCAGTTTTTGTTAGTTCGTCCCATTCAACAACATGCCCAAGAGACTCAGCAAGTGCCCGAACTGGGGCGTAGGTTCGGCCATCCATCAGGATACCAGGGATAGTTTTCCCGCCGGCCCGAATGATAACTTCTTTAGTTGCCGGATCTGGCAGCGTCAAGCCAAAGTATCCGGCCACACCTTCGGCAATCGCTCTGGCGGCCTTCGCNTGGTAGCCCGGCATCTCCAGCATAGCCTCCTCGGTCGGATTCGTGATGAACCCCAACTCCACCAGCACAGCCNGCGCAAAGGTGTTCCGGAGCACGTAATAATTAGCTTCCTTGTCTTTGTCGCCGTCGCTCATGTCGGCCCGGAAAACCATGTCCGGAAAAGCCGCTATCAGCGCGTTTGCAATGCTCTCCGCGATGGAATCAGCCCCGGTTTGCCCCCTGGTCGTCCATACCTCCATCCCTTTTGCCTGCGGGTTGGTGGCAGCGTTGGCATGAATGCTGATGAACAAGTCAGCACCCCACTCGTTTGAAATCCGAACACGCTCCGACAAATCCGTATTCGGGGTCCAGGGAATGTCATCGCTGTCCCTGGTAAGTCTCGCTTCAGCGCCGACGGCCGTAAGAATATCACCCAAGATCTTTGCCACGGATAGAACCACAATCTTTTCCTGCACACCGGAAGGACCTACAGCACCCGAGTCATAGCCGCCATGGCCGGGGTCGATAACGAATTTATACAATGTCAACACCTCCACAGTAACAAAAAATCTCATTGTCTATTAAAGTCTTTAACATAGACATTGAATACCTTTTCATCTCATTGTATAATGCTACCAAAAAACAGGAGGTAGTGGTAAATGAAAAAGTTTTTAATAGGTTTTTTACTGGGTGTTTTTTTGGCTACCACTGGCCTTGCCTTAGCTGGCCAGAATATTAAACTGATCGTTGACGGCAGAGAGATCCAGTGCGACGTCCCGCCCCAGGAAATAAACGGCAGGGTCCTCGTCCCCGCCCGCTTCCTGGCCGAGGCCCTGGGCGCCAAGGTGGAATGGGATGCTGTGAATAATGCTGTGGTTGTTACCAAAAACCAGGATGACCGTGTTATAATTAATACAAAACCACTAAAGGAGGTAAGTAAATTGCCTTCGCCTGGTATGATAAACATTCAAACCGATAAGCAACTCATAAGAGACGCCCAAGAGGAAATCATTATTGACGGAGAAATTTATGTTCTCATTAGAAATGCTTTCGTTGCAATAACAGATTTAAAGGACAAGCCTTTTGTGGCTAGGCAACTGGGACCAGATGGAGAGAATAGCATAACCATCGACGACAAAAAATTTGATTTACCTCAAATAGGCGCAAAGGAAATAGACGGTAGAATTTATGTCCCACTATCTCCATTGCAAAACGCCGGGGTTCTGCGATACAGCTGGGATAATGATACAAAAACACTGATCATTACTCGTTAACCAGTGAAGAGAGCTTGAAGTGCTTCAAGCTCTCTTTTTAAGTTGTCAAGCCGCACTTGTTCATTATATATATGCTGCTCCAGTCCTTTCACTTCTTTTTGCAGCCATTCCATCCTGGCCATAGCTTCTTCTTCAGATAAAACCACATCCAAGTGGATACCGCCATTTTTCCGTGCCGCTGAAATTGCCTGCATTCTTATACCCCCATTTTTGCCTGAATAAATATAGTAGCATCAACTCGCCCCAATTGACTTGAGCCAAGCTCAATAGTATTCCATTGCCCGAATGTAAGGTATGGTGCTATATTTAAGCTTGATTGATCCGAATTGAACGGCCCGCCCAAGGCAGAAGTCCTGTCTGTCCCATTAATCTTAACTGTTACACCTGTGGCAGTAGTTGAAATATAAATCCCGAACAGCAACGGGTGGGTGTGATTAGGCACGGAATGTGTGTGATTCATTCCATGTGTGTGATCCATGCCATGACTGTGCGGATGATAATGATCATAAACGTCATGATTATGACTTGAATTAGAGCTGTATACGGAGTGACTATGAGAACCAGCAGAATCCATATAGCGGTAATCGTGATAGTGGTCAGGAGATACGGTTGGAATCGTCCATGAAGTTTCGCCGCTATGCACATGGGCACCATTGGTGGAGGTATAGCTATGCTCGTGACTGCCGCCTGTGGTTGTACCAAGTCCCTGGTAATTAGTCGGCAGAAGAGTAAAAGACTTACTATTATTAGTGGTCGTGCTTGTACTGCTTGGCCCAGTCGTAGTCGTACTCGATGCCCCTGATGTCCCCCCGCCGCCGCTAGAGGCCCCAGTCTCATACGCCCTAAACGCCTGCAGCCTGAACCTGAGCAGCGCCTTGTGCACCGACTTTGTTTCCGGCGGCAAGTACACATTAAGCACCAGGGGGTTACTGGCGTCAACATTATCCGCCCGACCCTCCTGCCAGGTCTGCAGTATCCCCTCATGGTCGAGGATAACAGTCGAGCCGTCCTCGGCTATTGCCTTCACCCCGTACTTTACCGCTCCGCTTTGCACCCAGCCTCCAAATACAGCTCTTTCCCGGTCGGCGTCGTCGAAGCAGTGTAAGCCGTCACCCAAAAGCCGGACATAGGATGGCAATCCGTGTACGCCACCTCCGGTTTGACTCGCATGGCTGGCAACTGTAGCCGCCGGCACTCCCGCCACCGTGCCGGATACGTCCCCGGCAAAGGCTACGTTGGCCGCCGGGCGGTAGGGGTCCTCTCCGGATGCCGACGGCTTCACTATGGCCGACTTCAGCACCCCGGCCGGGTTGATGTCCTGGTCCACCATGCGGTAGGCCTGAACGCCGAAGGTGTAGTACTTGTTCGCCGGTACGCCCCGCAGGATGAGGGCCCGCTTGTCGGCGGTCACCACGTACTGCCGCTCGCCGGCCGGGTCCGTCCCGAAGATGTAGGCTGCGGCCGAATCCGAGGCGTAGACGTACACCAGGAAGCCGTCTATGTCGTAGGCGTCGCCGCTGCCGGAGAACTGCCACTCGAAGCTGATGTTGGCCGAACCGTCGGTGTTGATGGTATGGTCCACGGCGGTTCCGTCGGTGGCAATCGCCGGGTTTGCCGGCACCGTGGCTATACGGTCGTTCCGGGTGTTGAAGTTCTGGGCCGTGGCATTCCAGTATGGTGAACTGGCTATTTGGCTGTCCGGAAGCCCCCCCTCAATATTTATCCCCCCTGGAGCAATGCCGAGGACATAGAGTTCGTTGGCAATGATTGAGTCGGCCAAAACCCCTTTGCCGTATATAGCCAGCTTCCAGTGCTGGCCGCCGTCTTCAGAGATGACTATGCCCTGCCCGGTTATTTTTAACAGCCGGCCTGTGGGGTTCCCTTGTCCGTCCACCTCCTGGGCGGTGATGCCGTCGGCGCCCCAGGAGAGCTGCGTATTGCCGGAAAGGATCTCCACCGCCGCCGTGTTGATCAGGCCATCCAAAGCGATCCGGCGCAGGATGCGGTTTTTAAGGATCGATTCTTTAACCGACTGGGCTACCCGGGCCAGGTCGGCCAACATTTGCTGGATATTGTCCTCGAAGTTTGCCAGGGTCACTTCGGCCAGGGGAGCTATGCCTGGATAGTAGCCACCAAAGGGGTCATAAACATACTTGACGATGCGGGCCTTGACATTGATATTCAAATCCTCGTCGAGCGCCGTGATCCAATCGCCCAGGTCAAAGATCTCGTGCCCATGGCCGGTGAGAGTGCGCAGGTCAACCACCGACACGGTATAGGACGCCTTGGGCTCGCGCAGATCTGCCAGTTGCTTTTGCCCCCAGGCCAGGAGTTCCGCCGGGTCGTCGATGTCCTGGTTCGTCACTTTCCCCTCGCGGATTGCCGCCTGGGGGATCGGATCGGACGGCCCGAGGCCCAGGGCCTGGCGGGTGTAGGTGAAATCCTCTAGGTACTCCAGGCCGTTGTTTACTGTCACTATCGTAAGGTCGTCTTTCCCATAGACATAAAGGCGGTTTACCGGCAGCCACTTAATTGACCGCTTGATCTGCCTGTTATTCTTCCGGTACCGGAACTGCATCCCGGTGTCGGCGCCGTAGTCGCCTTCCGCGTAAAGGTGGACTCTGCGGTTTATCGTATCAAAGTCTAGGTCGCCGCCCCATAACTCCCGGACTTTCTGTACACCCTGAACGACAGAGTCCTTCTCCGTCTCCAGGTCGTGGACCTCCGTATCGGGCACCGTAACCGTGCCTACTGACCAGCCGGTGCCGTTCAGCACAGCGGTCAGGGCCTGCCGGGCGGTGGACGACAGCACCTCCACAGACCTGGTAGGGCCATACAGAGAGCCCAGCTCAATTGCCCATAGGCCTTCTGCTCTAAAGTTAGATATCAGGCGTCCCTTGTCGTCCCTTTGCTCGTCGGTCGAAACCAGGCGGAAGCGCCTGCCGTCTATCTCAAAGATATAAGCGTCGGTGAAATATGACCATTTTTCGTTTTGGCGGGGAAGTACGCCGGTTAAAACCCAGGGGCCGTTTAAGTTTAGCTCCACCCTGACGTTGTGCAGCCCGTCCGCCGGCGGGTTTAGGTAGGCCACCGGCACGCCCCAGGTGGTAAGAATTTTTAACGTTTTCTTCACAGAGTCTCACTCCTTTACAGCCAGCGCGGGCGGAATGAAACGGCCACAGTCAGACTGCCGCCAGTCCAGGATACGTTCAAGGTGTTTTCCCCGGGAGGGAGGGTAAGCCAGTCTCCGCCGACCTGGCCGACCGCATTCGCCCCGCTGGTGACAGCGGTCATTTTGGCGGTGTCTATGGTCAGGGCCTGGGTGAACGGGCCTGACACAGTCATGACTTGGCTGCCCAGGGCAAGGGTGACGGCTGTAACTGCTCCGGTGGATGGCGTCAGAGTAATGGTCATCGGTGTTTCAATTGTCCCCAAGTTGGCCATGGCCAGGGCCAGGGGGCTAGCGCCGGCAGAGCTGTAGTTCAGCTGATTCCCATAGGCATAGGGATCGGAGCCCCGGAATTCCACGTCGAACTCCACCCAGAGGGGGCGGCCCGGGAGCTGCCACTTTCGGGCCACCCTCATCATATAGAACTTATCCGGCTCTGCGTCGAACCTTAACTCACACTCGCCGGCGCGGGGGTTGAGCCAGGCGGCCAGATCACGCATCTTAGCCTGGTGTGTGGAATTGACATTGAAACCCAGGCGTAAGCGGAAAACACGTTCTCCGTCCTCGGTACCCAAGTAATACACTCCCGGACGGCCCGGGACATCCATGGTGATCTCCCGAGTTTCCGGGATGCCGTCAAAGGCACTTTCGGTGAGCAGGCTGCCGTTATGATCCCAAATATGCTCGCCACGGAAATAAAAAGCATCGCTCCTAACCCGGGCCAGAAGGTCTGCTAAAGCATCAAAGGCAGCATAAATGATATGTTTTATGTCTGCCTCAACCACGTGGGCGATAAAAATAACCTGCCTGGTGTCGCTGCTTACCTGGTGTGAGTTGGTAATGACCTGCCTGTTATCCGCCAGGGTTACTCGTTTACTGATGGCCAGGCCGGGCATGGCCGCTGAATAGCGCGGCGATATAAAGAGCGACTGCGTCGTGTCGGCATCCCAGGCGAGCAAGGCCGAAAGCACCTGCCTGCTGTCGGCATCAGCCGAATGACCTGCAGTTATGTTTTGCCTATTATCCGCCAGGGCTAATCGTTTACTGACGGCCAAGCCGGGCATGGCTATAGAGTACAGCGGCATTTCAATCGCCCCTGGTTAGCTTGAATTCACTTAATAATTTAACGCGCAGGTTATAGGAGTCGGCATGGCTCACGTGGCCCAGCCAACTCGCCAGGGTCCTTTTGACCTTCTCCAGGTCGGTTTTGCCTTGCGCATAACCTATCTGAAACCTCTTTAGTTTGCGCTTTATCCTTTTGATACTGCCTTTGCGCACCAGGCGGTGGGTAGGCCAGATACGGTACCCGAGAAAATCTATACCCTGGCTGACCGGGAAAACAGAGGTCTTGCCGTTCAGCTTGAGGGCCAGGAAGCGATCCAGGAAATCTGCAATCTCCCCGCGCAGCAGGTGGAGCTGTTTCTTGTCCGGACCGAGGATAACAAAATCATCCATGTACCTGACGTAATACTTGCAGTTTAAGTCATGCTTGACGAAGCAGTCTAGTTCATGCAAGTAGATATTGGCAAACAGCTGGGAGGTAAGGTTCCCTACAGGCACGCCTTTCGGCCTGGGGCCGCCGGCGTCCGGTGAACTGGCCAGGATCTCTCGGAGCAGCCACAGAGTGTCCCGGCACTTAATTCTCCGCTCGATCAGGTGCATCAGGATGCCGTGGTCTATGCTCGGAAAATATTTGCTGATATCGCCTTTCAGGCAATATACTTTCGGCCAGTGTCTTTGAGCAGATTTGAGAAATTCCGTTACCCTGTCGGCGCCGGCGTGGGTGCCTTTTCCGGAACGGCAGGCATAGCTGTCGTAAATAAAAGTTTTCTCAAAAATTGGCTCAATGACGTTGTTCAGCGCGTGCTGCACGACCCGGTCCTTAAAAGGCAGCGCCCGGACCAGTCGCTCTTTGGGCTCGTAAACGCGGAATTCACGGTACCTGCCGGTATGGTATGTTTTCCAGATTAACTCGTTTTGGATTTGAATTAAGTTTTCTTCCAGGTTTGCACTAAAGACTAATACTTCCTGGCGGTAGCGTTTATTGCGCCGGGCTTTTAAATAAGCCGCGTGGAGGTTATCAAAGTCGTATACCTTTGGGTACAGGTTCCCATAGCGGTGGGGAATAAGCTCACCCCCCAATTTTAGGGCGGGTCGGTGCGACTTTCGCTTTTCTACTTGCCGCACCGGTCCTGTTCATATGTTTTGCCGGGCTCTAAAAAGCCGCGACAGGGACTGGGGTTCCAAGTAAGTGTGCACGGCCCGGCCGAGTCCCTCAGCCAGGTTCTGGCTAAAATACTTGCAGGCGCGAAAGCCGATGTTGCTGTTGAGGTTCGACGGCGTATTGTTGAGGTTCAGCGCGAAGACGCCGGCGTTCGTGCCGTTGTTCCAGTTGCCGCCACGGAGCGCCGCCCGAGCAAACCCCAACCCCGGAAAGCTAGGCGCTGGACTTCATCCAGCCGCCCAGCAGTTTCCCGATCTCGGTTATTCTAATTGTGAATTGTTCATACTTTTTAACATCGATCAGCCTGAGGTCCTTTGATAACCTGATCAGCATCCTGAGTTTGTCCAGTTCAATATCTATTTCAAATAATAGCCTGCGGCGGTTGCGGATCTTGTTAGCCTCAGCGATCTTCTTTTGGATTTCCACCATGGTATTTTGGATCTGCTGCGCCATTACAAAACGCTGGTTCTTAGGGAAGCGGTTCAGAATTGGGAAGGCGTACAGGATCAAATCGTACATTTTCTGGTAAATAATCAGGTCTTCGGTCAATGGCCCACCCCGTGAAATCAGATTACAGATTACCCAGATACCAGATATCAGATAGATTTGCAGGCGCGAAAGCCGAGGCTGCTGCCGAGGTTCGACGGCGTATAGCAGAGGTTCAGCGCGAAGACGCCGGCGCTCGTGCCGTCGCCCCAGACGCCGCCACGGAGCGCCGCCCGAGTGCCGCTCCACCCAAGGGGCGATGACGTACGATAATGCCAGTATCCGTCGTAGTTCCATTCGGCAGAGCCGCCGCTGGAAACAGAGGCGGGGATGCCGTATGGGATCAATGCGGCCTCGGTCCGCATGGTCAATATCCTTTGCCCGGAGTTCTGCCCGCCGGGGCTGTAAAATATAGGGGCGTCATCGGCATGGGCCGCTGCGGTCGTACCGTTGGCCCCCCTGGTGCAGCCGGTCAGTTGCGTGCCGTCATTGCCGGTGTACGTGATTTGCTCATTGTCGATGAATACCGTGCCCGAAGCCGGCAGCGCAGCTCCGAGCGGCGAGTCGTAGGGTATCGTGGTGTCGACGGCTGTAATACCCCCGGCTTTATTTATCCGTACACGCCCGCCTTCAGTCGGGAAGATGAGGTACTCAACACCATTTACCGTCAGGCCGCCGTCAATAACCTGCATGTCCACCCATTCCCATACCGTTCCGTTGAGGTCATATATCCCGGATGGATCGTGGTTATGCGCCCATGTTGCCGGGCCGGTGCCGGGCAGGGTGCGGGCGTACATATTTCCGTAATAGGGGTAGTCAGCAGATCCAGGTTGCTTGCCTGTTTCAATCGGTAGGTACGGGTCCGGCTCCGCCACTTCCCAGGGAAAGTCTGTATCTTTGCCGAAACTGTTGTTGCCCCGTGGAATCGTGCCGTTTAATTTTGCCCATATCGCAACAGCGAACCACTCCTGTGGTGTGGTCAGGTGACACGGTACGCCGTTATATTTGCGGTTCTGGCATGCTACTTTGGCATTATTTTGATCAATGGAAGTCCACAGCACTTTTCGGGGCTGCGACACAGCCCCCACAGTGCCGGGGCTGTTGGGTGTAGTAGTGCCTCGATCTGTTGCCGTGGCATTCGGGTGGCTGCATGGATATTTGTCCATCCAGAACCCGCCCAGGATTACCTCAGTGCTGCCGACTTTATATTTAAAAGGCGGTACATAAACCATCCAGGACGGGTTCCCCGCATCGTCGATAAATATCCTCTCAATGGCTTTCACTACTCGATCACCTCAACTTCAGGAATCTCGCCGTCTACCAGGATAGCGCTGCTGTCCTCCGTGTATTGCATCGATGCTCTTTCGCCCATGACCGTGCGCAGCATTGCGTACCCGTCACGGCGCACGTGTTCTTGCTTGTCGGCTGCGGATTTGGCCGGCCAGCCGTATGTAGCGGGCCAGGTTTCGGTATGGATCACAGCCTGGTTTTCGAGCAACTCGACCCGCAGAACTACTCCGCCCGGATCCACGTGTTCAATCACCGTAGCGCGCATTGAGACTGCCATTATTACCACCTCTTTTACAGATTGATTGGCTGGGCAATAACCGTATGAGTACCGTCGGTCACTGTTAGCACCAGCTTTACGTAGTCAAATATGGCCTCAAAGAGCGAGATATAGCTGTTTGCGGTTGCCGCGCTCTTGATATTTTGCCCCTTGCCGTGGTGGGCAACGAACGTACCCAGGCTTTTGGGCGACATCTGCAGGCTTACATAACCCCCGGTGCTGCCTCCTGAAATGACGTGGTGCACCAGCAGCGCGTTGAAGCCGCCGCAGAATATTTCCTGCGAAGTGCCACCGGTCGTCACGGTGTCGAAGACAGGTGGTACCGTGATCTGGCCTTTGCCCAGCCTGGCTACCTCGATGGAGTCGTGGTCTGCGGTGAGAAATTCCAGGCGCTGGGCTATAACAATGGGTAGGGGGTTGTTTGCGTCAGCGGCAACCCAAAGTAAACCCTTTTTGACCCGGTGGCTTATAGGCACCGTTATGTAACCGCTGCTGTCCGGGCTGGTGATATGGGGGACTCCGTTTGCGTCCGCCGGTATCGGCAGAATAGGTAATTCAAAAGCCATTTTATTTCACCTCCTTACTTACACCGCGTACTCGGTAGCCGTGACGCGGTGTTTTATATTTGTCCTGTTCTGGCTGGCCTGGCCGGCGGCCACGGATACCTTGCGCCAGATCTTGACAACATCGCCGGCCTGGCCGGCAGCGGCTATATTGGGCAGGTTAATGCTGTCGGCGTACGCGCCCGGGGTGCCGGCGTTGTCCGGGGCATATTTAATGTCCACGTTGGCGTCGTCGTTGACTGCAGTTACAGTCACTGACTCGTACCGCTTGGCGGCGGAGTCGTTGCCCACATAGATGGCCCGCTCGTCGGTGAAACCGGTTGTGCCGGAACCGGTTACCGTGTCGGGGTTGGCCTGGGTACCTTCGGATATCATATTTGACTTACCCGCGTCGAAGTAGAAATGCAGAGCCATTAAACCTTACCTCCTCTTATCCATGCTTCTGCGCCTTCGGTCAGCCGGGAGAACCAGTCCCCGGCACCGGCCGGCAGGATTACCTGGTCGTTTTGCACCAGCGGCCCCTGGACCACCAGACCGGGGCGTAATGCCTCGACGGCCGCAATGATGCGGTCGGCCGCTTCGCGGATCGCCGTGGTCAGGTCCAAACCGGGCGACGCACTGCCGCCGCGCACAGCCTCAACAACGCGCCTTGGTAGGACGTATTCTCCCTCCTCCAGGATGGCCGGGCCGGTGCGGTCGACCAGGCCGCCGGCGTGGTAGATCCTGATGGTGCCGCTAAAGCCGTCGTATTCCACCCGGTGGCCCAGGGCCTCGGCCACCTGGCGGACGCTGACGTAAGAGCGGCCGTCCTCCACTTTCAGGGGCGTGAACCACTGGCCGCCGATCCTTACCCTTTGCGCGGCGTCGTCCCACTCGACTGTATTGCCGAGGCCAAGCATTTCGGCCAGACGGCGGGACCACATAACCGCACGGTCGTTTATTTCCTCGTACTGACTGCGCGGGATGACGGAGATTGGCTGTTCGAGTGACTCATTGACAGCGGATCCTCCCTGAGACCGGCCGGCGCTTGCGCCAGCCTGGACCTGCCCGACCAGGGCGGCTGCTTCTGCGCTCATTTCAGGCTGGCCGCTCTTGATGCCGGCCACCAATGCGTCAATGAGTTTTTTCCCGGTCTCGAACCACTGCGGTTCGGTGGCCGCCATGGCGGCGATGGAGTCCCAGATGCCCTCTTCGGTCAGCTTGGTCACCTTGGCGTAGTGGTCCTGAAGGGCCTTGCGCTGCTTTGCCGCAGATTCCTGTATCTGGTCGATCTGGTCTTGCAGGGCTTCCCGTTGGATGTTCGCCTGCTCCTGGACGTGGTCGATCTGCTCCTGGATCTGGCGGCGGCGGTCTTCTTCTTCCCACCGGGCCTGCTCTTCGGTCCAGCGCTGCTCTTCTTCCGCCAGCTGCTTGTCGATCTCCTCGATGGCCTTCTTGTGTTCTTTGCCGCTCCTGATCTCGTGATAGTGCCTCTGTTCGAGCAGCTCCTTGACTCTTTTTTCATGCTCTTCCCGGGCCTTTTCCCGGTCGCGCAGGCGGTCCTGTTCGTCCATCTGGTCCAGCTGACGCTGCAGATCTTCGACCGTCTCCTTGGTCTCCTGATCCAGCACTTCCATCTGGCGCCTGAGCCTGGCGGTGGCCGACTCGGCCGCCGCGTCGATGGCCGCCAGTTGGTCCTGGTAGGCCCTCTCCACGTCCTTCAGCGCTTCCTGGATGCGGTCCCTATAGAGACCGGCCAGCTGCTCGTCGACCTGCCAGATCTCGCGGGAGTTTTCCTCGTGGGCGGAGCGCAGGCGGCGCAGGGCCTCGATCTGCTGCTCGGCGGAGAGCCTGCGCATGGCCGCCTCATGCTGGACTAAGGCCATCACCTGGCGCTCCATCTCGGCGGTGGTCTCAGCGACCTGCTTCCGGAGGCCTGCCTGGTTGGCCTGGAGGTCGAGGATTTTTAAGGTCAGCTTTTGGACTTCCGCCTCGTCCCGCTCTTCGGCTGCAGTAGCCTCCTCCAGCCTGGCTGCAGTCTCTTCGATAACGCCGTTTAGCAGATCGATCTTTGCCGCCAGGTATTCTTTCTTTGAGGCGAGGAAGGCGATGCCTTTATCCGTATCGCTTAAGCCGGCCTCGTAGGCCGCCCAGCGCTTCTCCAGTTTCTGCAGCTCGAATTCCTGCTCGGAGAGGGCTTCGCTCAGCCTACTTACGGCGCCTGCGTGCTTTTCAGCCGCGCCGGCAGCCCTGGTAGACGCACCGGCGGCGCCGATGGAAGCGTCGGTATTGACGCCTGTATCAATATTCACATCATGCAAACTCTGACGTAAGTTGGTTAGCTCGCCAACCAGGCGGGAAACTTCGGCGCTCCTCTCCTGGCTGTAGAGTTCGTCCAGTTCACCCTGGGCGGCTTGTACTCGCTCACGGGCTGCTTCGGCCGCCCGTGCGTAAGCCTCGCCCAGCTCACCTGGAATAACTTTCGATAGCCAATCGTAAAGCTTAACTCCCAACCCTTCGGTCGAAATGCGCGTTTTTATTCCTACTTCCTGGACGCGCCCCCAGATAGAGTAGGCTTGTGCTTCTTTTTCAATCGCCGCGATGCGATCCTGGGTGGCTTCAATTTTTTTTAATGTCTGCTCATTTTCCATGAGCAGAGTTTTTTGCAGGGCTTCCTTTTGTACGCGGAGCTTTTCCTGCAGGGATGCCATTTCAGCGTTTACCGCAGTCCTGGTGTCTTCGGCGCTTTTGATCCGGGCCAGGCCCTCCTTGCCCAACTCGGACTGGAGGCGCTGCTCTACTATGATCAGGTCGGCCTTGGCCTTTTGCTCCTGCTCCGCCGTCAACCTGCCGCTCTCTATCTGCTCCTTCAGGCTGGCGTATTCCTCGCCGGCCCTCTGCAGCGCGGAGATCTGGCTCTGGGTGGCGGCCACTTCCGCCTGGCGGGCCTTGACCAGTTCCTGGGTGGCCGTCCCGGCTCCGGCGGCGGCGGCGGACGATGCCAGGATCATTGCCGTCAAGGTGCTGATGGCCAGGGCGGCCATGCCCACAGGCGTGGCTAAAAAGCCCACTGCGGCCGAGAGCGCCGGGATGACGAAGGTGGCCATGGCGGCCGCCGCGGCCCCCATGCCGGCCAGGGCTACAGTGACGAGCCCGATGCTGGACGCCAGTTGCGGGTTGTTCCTGATCCACTCGGCCAGCTTGCCCAGTATAGGGGTCACGGCGGAGAGGGCGCCGCGCAGGGCTGGCTCCAGGGCGTCACCAATCTGGATACCGACTTCCTTCACGGATACAGACGCCCTGCTCATCTCGCCGGAAAGGGTGGCGGCCAGCCTGGCCGCGTCGCCCACCTGGTGCTGGGTCTCGCGCATGATGCCATTGAAGATGGCCTGGCGGACGCCGGCGTCCTCGGAGGCGCGCATCAGGTCCTGGGCCTTAAACCCGGCCTCTTCCAACATGATGCTGAGATTTTTCGTTACCCCGGCGTTGTCCACCAGGATCGAGTTGCCGTTCTTAATCCCTTCCGTGGCGCTCCGGACGGCCTCCCCAAAAGAAAGGCTGGCCTGGCGGCCGAACGCCGCCGAGTCTTTAAACCGCTCAATTATCGCCACGGCTTCCGGCAGACTGAACTTTGCCGCCAGCAGGTTTTTCAAGCTGGTGGCGGCGTCGGCCACTGTCATCAAGCCGTCAGCAGCCAGGTCCTTGGCAGCTTGCTTGGCCTGTTCGGTATCCTGCTGGAAACCGGCCGCGACACTTGAGAGTCCCAGGAGGGCGTTTTTGTAGTCCTGCTGGACCTTGACGGCTTTTTCCATTGTCATGGCTACGGCCCCGAAAGCGGCGGTGGCCACCATGTCCAGGTTCCACATCTCAAAGCCGCTCTTCTGCGCGGCACGGCCCATCTCTTCGATCTGGCCGCCGCTCTTCGCGGCCTTGTCGCCGGCCTTTGCCGCCTCCTCGCCGGCGGCGCCGGTGGCGCCGCTGAAGCGCCTTACCTCGTCGCCAACCTGGCGCAGGGTGCCGGAGGCCTGGTCAATGGCCTTGAGGACCAGTTCCACTACATTTTGAGCCGCCATCAGATCACCGCCTTAAGGTAGGGTTACCCCGCTAAAAGTCAAGATCGCCCTTACCAGGTCTTCGCCGTCATCGCCCAGGTCCGAGATGTGGACCTCGTCATCTTCCAGCTCGCTCAGTTTTTTCATGCTGATCTTTGGCCTTACCACACCCCGGGTGATGATTATTCCGGCCGCCTGCAGGCCGAAGTCAAATATAGCCCTATCCTCCGCCGCCTTTCTGGAAAGCTCTTCGGGGCTCAAGCCTTTTAGCTCCGCCAGTTCTGCCATGCGCTCGCTCAGCCCGGCAAAGTCCTCCGGGGCAAGGCGGCGGATTTCCACCACCCGGCCGCTGGGCAGACGGTGCAGCTTACGGAACGCCTTTTTAAACTCGCTGGCCGGCGTCGGCTTCAGCTCATCCATTCATAACCCCTCCTTACGTGGTATAACTGGACTTGCTGTTGGTCAGCTTTACCTCGACAGGGTAACCGTCCACGGCGCTGTAGAAAGCCCGTCCTTTGATACTGACCACGATCCGGCCAGGGCCGGAGACGTTCACCGGGTATGCGGTGTACTTCAACACCGGGAGGGTAATCTTGAGCACGTTGGCGCCTGCGGTAAAAGTCACTTCCATGGCCTGGGTCTGCTGGCCGGCATACTTGGAGTATTCGCCCAGGTCAGCTTCCGCCGTGAGGTCGACCTCGCAGGTCATTGAGCCGGAGGGCTTGATCGCCCCTACATATGGAGAGTTGTTTAGAAGCGGGATGCCCTCCATCTTGTTGTCGAGCTTGATACCTGCTTTTTCAAGCTTGTTGTAGGCGCTCGCGCCGGTCAGGCCGGCGACGTCGGCCGCGAATTTTACCACAGCCTGCTTCCATAGGAAGGGGCTGCTGGTTTCAAATGAGGGAGTGGTTTTTGCAACCAGCCCTACTTCTTTGCCGATGATGCCGGCAGTCGCCCGCAGCAGTTTCTGATCCGAACCCCAGGCAAGCTGGAGTGTGTTGACTACTACACCCTTGACCTGGAAGCTCTGGGCCATGTCTCTGTAAATTTCCAGGGTGTACGGCTGGAGGAAGCACTCCGCAGAAAACTCCGCGGTGCGCGGCCTGAAAGTGTGGGTGTACGGACCGGTGCCGGTCACGGTCGGGGCGCCCAGGGCAGAGTGCAGGAGGTAGCCGATAGTTATCGGACGGACCTCCGCCACAATATCTCCCTTCACGGTTTCCAGGCCGGGCAGGGAGGGGAGCTGGGCGCGTATATTGCCCCGGATCGAGGCGTCCTCAACCTGCTCGATCTCATGGACTACACTTTCCGAGATGATCGGGATGTAGTCAACAGCGGCCGCCGCAGTGCCCCAGGCTGTTTCTTTAGCCAGGCCGACGTGGGCGAATTGTCCGAGCGGCATTACTTGTCACCTTCTTTTTTATTTTCTTTAATGGGGGCTTTTTCCACAAAATAAATGGGGGCTTTTTCCACAAAATAGCCGGTTTCCAGAAGAACAGCGGCAGTTTCCTTGGAATACTCTTTTTCATCACCTGGTTTAAACACACCCGCGCCAGGGAATTCCCTCTCGTGATCACCGACGTACTGGAGTTTAACCATAGAGATGACCACCTCTTATGTAAGTCTTTTTGTGCAGAAATACTGCACCTTGTAGGTTATTTCCGCCGCGTGAAGCAGCATCGTTTCACTGGCGTCCACAGTCATGTATTTGATCTTTTTCACGTGACCGTCGCTCACCAGGCCGTTCAGAGTCCGGTTTGGCAGGGCGGTGAGGCATGCGCGCACGGTGTGGGCCAATGTCCTGACCTGGGCTTCACCGGTTTCCGGGTTGGCGTGCTGGAGATAGACGTAAATCGTTAACTGCGCCGTCGTGTCGTCCTTGTCCACCGTTACTTCATCAAAACCCTCTTCTGACACGCTGACAGAGCCGGAAGGGTGGACTGAGGGGATCATGCCGTCAACTTTGTGCCACTTTTTTATGCTTGAGAGGCCCTGGTCGGCCTGAAGGGTCAAAACAACCTGATCTAGTATGTCGTCAATCTGTGCCATCAATTTTCACCTGTCAGCCAATCTTCAAAGATTCGCACGATCTTTTCGTTTTCGTCCGGTTGAATTACCAGATAAGGCCGGGCCGGGATAGTCACTTTTTTTAGAAGCAGATACCTGCCGTTACGAATCGGTATCCAAAGCGCCCGTCCTTTCTTAGGCCTTATTTCACCGCCCAAATGTTGAATGCGTGCATATTTCAGCGAAGAACCGACAATCAATTCACTGTCTTTAATGTCCATGTGAATCGATTTCCTTAAATCGCCGCTCACCTGGAGGAGCTTGTGCCCCCGGGCCACCGAAACCGCTTGCCGCAGGATGCCTGCCCTGGTTTTCCACCTCTTTGACTGACCATACCGGCTCCCCGCAGCAGCCTTTTCCATGAAAGCATAATCCATGATCATCCTGGTCAGGCGGCTGCGCGGCGGCCACTTGGTGGGACGCCCTTCAGCCTCGAAATTCTGCGAAACGGAGTAAAGCATTATTTGACCTGCTTTGCCCAAGGGTACACGCAGACTTCGGCCGCGCTGCACCATCTCGGCAATCCTGTCTTGGAGTTTCTCCAGACCCTCGCTTGTAACGTAAATTCTCACCATTTTGTCAACACATCTTCCAACGGGCTTTTCCCGGGAGTGGTGCTGGCCACTGCGGGGCGGGCATTTGGGGTGGGTGGTTCGAGCTTGACTATTCCCGGCAACCCGTCTAATAGATTCTCTTTAATTACAGTTTCAAGATCTTTTTCCGCCCGCTTCATATACACATCCGCAAGGCTGGTCTGATCCGGCCTGCGGTCGGAATACCACTTATCAAGGACGAACGAGGCGGCCATATCCGTGGCGATGCTATTGATAATTTCAGGCACAGGGCCGTTTAAAGGTATGCGGTAGAGCTGTCTTAGACGCGCGTCAATTCGTCCTTGCGCCTTAATAATAAAATCAATTACCTCTTTATCTGATATTTCCTCATTGGTTATCAGGTGGCAGAGGCCCCGGACAGCCCCAATGCTCGAATACATAATCCGGAGAAGGATATCCGGAAATGCTTCATAAACGGCGGATATAATTTGCTCAAGGTCGCAATCTTGCTGATAGGTAAAACTAATTACCTGTACCATGTCGCCTTCGAGCTGATGATAAGAAGTAATCACCTGCGCCGCGTCGCCGTTCCGCTGGTGGATTGAAAAGATTATCTGAAGTAAATCACTTTCCCCCCGATAAACTGCGGATACAACCTGTTTATTGTCGGCATCGCTCCAGTGTGCAGCATAAAGAACCTGCCTGGCATCGCAGTTCGTGTAGTGGCTTGCGGTTATAATTTGCTTGCAGTCTGTCAGCGCCAGGCGTTGGCTAATCGCCAAGCCGGGCATGACTACTGAGTAAATCGGCATGGCTGATCATCCCCGCCTTAAATGCAAATAAAGACCTGTGGCGGGGAGCCAACTAAGCTCCACCGCCATCAACTGATTAAGCTGCTTTTACCGTGGCCACCACAACCCAGTCGGGATACCGCAGGTAGGGGAGGCCGGCCCGGCCGATCTGGACCAGGGTACCGGGGGCCTGGGGCGGCGTCGTATCGGCCGCCCGGCTCCAAATCCCCGGCAATCCGTCCGGGTGCTCGCCGATCACGTAATCGGTGCGGCCCAGGGGTTCGTTTCCGTATGCTTTGCAGGCGATGATCACCTTGTTGTCCGGGATCATCTTCGTAACCGCTTTGACCAGCCCGCTGTTGCTCACCGTCAGCGGAGAGCCGGCCACGGTGCCCGTCATGGTCCCGCTCGTCGTAATGGCAATGCTCTGGTTCTTGAGCGGCTCTTTGGGCGTCAGGGTAATCACAGCGCCGGCCACGGTGGCCACCACGGGCATGGCCGGGTTGCCGTTGATGAAGTTGGCCAGGTTGGTGGCCACAATGGCATTGGTGTCTGCAGCCAGTGCCGTATATACTCCGCTCTTTACCCCGCCGGCGACGATCTCCAGGGTCTTCCCTTCGCCCACGCCGGAAACCGTTACGGTGGCCGTGGGGACGCTTGCAGGCGAAAGCGCCTCGTACACCGTGTCCTGCACCACGATCTCCAGGCCGCCGACCCGGACCAGTTCTCCATCCTTAAAAACCACGTTGCCGGTGTCCCTGGGGGACTCAGCCCTGGCCAACACCTGATTGTTAAGGGCCAGTTTGCTCCTGCGGGCTGAAGTCATGATTATGTGAGTGGGAGGCACCTTGCCGTCATTGAAAATCAGCTGCTTGTATTCGGCAATGTCGTCAAGAACTTTAGCATCCGGATTATCCCAGTCTACCGCCGGCGGTGTCGTGATAATGTGCGCGGCCGGGATGCCGGCGCTTACCTGCACCCGCTTGTTGGTGCGGGGGTCGGTGTAGTCCACGCCCCCCATGATCATTTGAGACCGGAGGAAGTCGAATAAAAGGTCGCTCCTGCCGACGTAACGCTTCATCTCGTCGGCTATGTACTGCTTGCCATACCTTTCGTTGATGGTACCCGGCTGCCGCAGGGTGTTCACGATATTGGTGGGAATAAGGAACGACTCGCGGCTGTACACCGGATCTACAGTGATCTTTTCGACAGTCCGGTTCTCCTCGTTCAAAATATCCTGCTTTCCGGGGTCCACCGGCGGGGCCATGCCCACGCCGCCATAGACTTTCTCAATTTCTACCTTTGCCTGCGGGACATTCCGGCTGGGGAAAAACTGACCCATGTTAGACTGATGGTTTTCAAAAGTTTGGGCCAGTTCGGTTAATACTGTGCCGCCCAGAGCAGTGATATCGTCGGGCATCTCGAAACAGCTCCTTTCTAAATTGGTAACATCGTGGTAATCAAAGGTAACACATTACTAACGCCAGGTTACATTTTGTCAGCCCCCGCTAACATTTCAGTAACGCCAGGTTACGGCATAACTAACAGGCCAGTAACCCCTGATAATACAAGGCTTTTCTGTGAATTTGGCAATTGCTGTTCCTGGTCTTTACTAACACGCCGCGTTACCTTACTAACAAAAGCCTTTTCCTGGAAAATACTGTTAAACCTTTTCTAAGGGCCTTAAAAGCCCCTAGAATCGATCAAAAGCATGTCGCAAGTCTCTTATACCTCCGTGTAAAAGGTAACGCAAAGTAACGGGGTTTTTTCGCGAGGTAACGCTATTCTGGCAATTATCCGGATATAGTGTTACTTCCCGCCGGCCAGCTCGGGAACAACGTCGCCATAAACCTCTTTTGCGGTAACAGCCCCAGGTTTACTGCTGGCCTGGGCACCGATCTGGGCCAGCTTTATCCGGTTGGCTTCAGGCATGGCTTCAAGCATTGCAAAAACCTGCTCCGCCAGGCTGATCTCTTTCCCATCCGCCAGCTTAATCGTGTTGGTCGCGGCAGCCGGGCTGGCCAGCAGTATAGCCTTTGCCTGCTCGCACATCGCCGGCGGGATGCCCTTGGCCACCAGGCCGGCCAGGCGGGTTTCCACCTGGTTCTTCCAGGACTCGCTTGCCACACTGGACACCTGGCTTTCCGCCAGGGCCAGCTTGACCTTGGCTTCGCTCAACTGAGCCTCCAGCTCGTCAATTTTAGCCAGCTTCTTGCGCTCCTCATCGGTCAAACCGCTGGCTGCCGGGGCCGGCTTGAGACCCTCAAAAAACCTGGTGACGGCTTCCGACAGTTTTTTCAAAATGTCATTTTCCATTGGTTCTTTTACCTCCTCGTAATCGAGATATATCGTCTCCGGCGGGTCGGCCAGGACTACCGTTTCCGGCAGCCTGGTTAAAAACGGTTCATTGGTGAGAGCAATTGCCATCAGAGTGGGGCCGGCTTTTGCTCCCGTTTCTTTGTCCATATAGTCTTCGACATACTCAGGACTTGCAAAGCGGAATTTCTTTTTCCTTACGGCATCCACAATCCCGTCGCTGGTGGGGTGGGCCAGGGCGTAAAGCACATCACCTTCCTGAATGATGTCGTGTACCCAGGCTTCCGCCGGAGCATCCCCGAATGTCGGCGCGCTTTCCTTCGCGTGGCCCAGCCGGACGAACGGCGGGCGGCCCAGGACGTTGCGCCGGAAGTTTTCCTTTATGGCGTCGAATTTTGCCTGGGTCCCTTCAATCGGACCATAGACCGGATGCCGCCACTTGCCCAGCCTGAAAAAAGGGATTTTCAAACTGCCGGCAGGACCTTCCGCCAGCTTGAATTCCTCCTTCCAGGAATCCGGCAGACGGGCCACAAACTCCCTGCCTTTTCGCCTGGCGATGGCAACGATTCGCTTTTTCACTTCTTCCGGATTCGCGGCGTGGCCCACCAGCCTGGCCGCGTCTTCCACGTCGGTCGGCGTTACGATGGGGAATTTCCGGTTTTCCGGGTCGCCGAAATCTTCCCGGGGGATCTTTTCCCGGTCCATCTTTGAGTAACGCCCCGGCTGTTCAAAATACGGCAACTTTACTACCTCCTTAAGATGCTGCTTTCCATCCCTTGGGCAGTGGCGCGACTCTGCTCCAATCAAGCCTATCATCAGTAATTAAATCACCCTGATAGGCCGAGTAGAGAGGATCGAGGACCGACCGGCAGCGCCCGTGCAGGGGAGGGGTATTCCCCGGCAGCCTCGGGTCATCCAGCCGCATGATCAGACCGTGCCGGCTCCTGCACACAGCCGAAGTCCTGGCATCCATCACCGCCGAAAAACGGACATAATCGACACGGTTCTCCGCAAAACTGGCTAGCCGGCCCCGGTTGTAGCTGTACGTGGTCTCCGTGGTGGTAATCAGGACGGCCCTTTCGCGGTTGCTGTTTAACAATTCTTCTATTGCTCTCTCTGTTTCTTTCCTGGACTCGCCCGCGAGAAACCTCACCATGATTTTCTTGACGGCCGCGCCCAAGTCGCCGTCCACGTCGCCGGCCAGCACGATGGCCCTGGCTTCCATGGCCTGGATGGCCTTTTCCGGGATAATTCTGGGGTCCTCTCCATATTCGAAGTCAAACCCCGGAAGGTCCGCCATCTTGCGGCCACGGTAACGCCTGTGAAGGTCGCTCACCAGCAGCTGCCCGTGCGCCCGGCCGGCCGCCAGCATTTCAGCCGCATGATCCGCCAGTATTCTTGCAAGTGTAGCGGGATTTGTCTCAATGAGAGGGGGCAGCCGGCTTAACACGTTCGTCCCCCCGGAACGTTTAAGTCGTTCTATTTCATTAAGCGGTATCGTCTTGAACGCCCTGGCCAACCAGGTTTCCCACCGGGCCAGAAGCTTTTCTTCGGCATCGTCCAATTGTTTGAAGAAACGCTGCTGGTCCACGTTTTACTCACCGCCCTGACCTGCCCGGAGGTATCGTTCATAAGCTCTGGCGGCACGGGCCTGTCTTACTGACGTGTCGGCCTGCCTTTCCGGGAGGCCCATGACGCTCCTCGCATAGTTGAAATCGTCTTCGACGGTGGGGTCCATGAAGCCGGTATTGACAAGATTTGAAAACACCTCGGAGTATAGCTTCATTTCCTCGGCGCCTGGCGGGCGCTCCTGGAAGTCACCCCAGTTTTTTTGAGGTCCGAAATTGTATTCAATCAGCCGGCTGATGAACTGGTCCAGCAGCACCTCCTTCAGCTGGGTAAACAATGCCCGCACCATGAGAAGAAAGCCGTTGAAGTGGGAGGTGCCCAGGGCCAGGCTGCCGGACCTTGCCCCTTCGTCGAACACCAGCGAAGGGATCAAGAGGCCGCGGGCAATCATCTTGTTCAGGTAGCTTACAGCCCGGTCGAAAGCCTCCCCGGTGCCGTTGCCGCCGGTTACCACCGCTTCGAGCTTTGGCAGCTGGCCGCCCTGGCTGCCGGTGCCCGCATCCTTAGCCGACAGCACCAGGGATGTCCCGTTCTGGAGGTTCGCCAGTAACTTTGTCGCGTATTCAAGCTGGCTAACCTCCTCGCCTGTTTCGGGGTCCTTTACAGTGCCGTCCGGCACAATGGCAGACAGTATCGGAGTTCCGAATTTATCCAGGGCCCGCGCCCACATTTTGAGAATCGCGTCTTTAAGAAGCCAGTTTTTCCGGACAGGCTTAAAGGCACTGGTGCCGTAATAGTTGTTGAACCTCTTCCGATACGTAAAAATGATGCACTTTTCCGGCGGAATATCGTCGCCCATTGCTGAATAAAGCCTTCGCTGATTCACCTTGGATAAGCGGCCCTTTTCATCAGTGTGAAAAGTTATGGTGTTTGGGTGGTAGGTGGCCAGGTAATCAAGCATAATCCTGCCGGCGTCCGCCTTCCAGACGATTTCCGTAGCCGAGTAACCGGCCCAAACTGCCGACAGGATGTCCTCGCAGGCCAGGGCCAGGCTCCCGTCCATGCTCTCAAAGCATTCATGCACAAAGCTTGCGATTTTATCATCAGGATTGGTGTAATCGCCCAGGAAAGAGATTGTACACAAGGTCAAAAAGTGATACGACGCCGAAACCGTTTCATCGGTGTTCAGCATCCTCTCATATTCCAGCACCAGGGCCGCGTCAGGGTTGATCACTGCACCGTCAAACAAGCTGAACGTTGTCTGCAGTTGACTGCCGATTTGTCCTACGGCTGGGGTATATCCCTCGGGCACCCTGGCCACCTCCGTAAATTACATGTAAATTACCAGTTTATATCCGCCGCCAGGCTCCGGCCGACCACCCGGCCGGCGGTTATGGTCGCCCCTTTTCTTTTTCTGCCGGAATGTATAAAGTTCAGCGCCAATCTGGCTGAATTGATTGCCATGCCGAAGTGGTTTTCGGTGTTCGTTTTGTATGAAATTTTCTTCTGACCATCCGGACCAGCTTTTTCTTCTTTGACCAGCTTCTTAAGATGACGCTTAATCTCATCAAGGATTTTTTCCTCGGCGGCGTCTCTCGGTTTGAATAAAAGCGCCTGTGGGGGATTGGTGGAGAATAGGGAAGTGGTATCGTCCAGCGATTCGTCACGGTCAACATGGATCACGTTGACTTCTCTTTCATCTTCCCCCTCAGTCGTCTCTTTGTATGTCGATTTAAAATATTGGATGAAACCAACTGCTTTCTTTAAGGCCCTGACCACTCGCTTTGACTCTGTTTTGTAAGGCATTGCGTCGATGAGCAGGGCACCGGCGTTGTAAGCTTCTTCCCATATAGGGATGCGCTCTAATAGTTCTTCAACGTCGATGTGAAAAGCAGCTATGACTCTAAACCCCTCTTCTCCCAGGGGAGCTAAAACTGCCACGTGGGCCTGGTCGCCCATGTCAATACCTATTGCACAGGTTTCTTCCGATGCGTCCTGGAAGTAGTAATCTCCTGCGGCCTCCACGATCTCCAGAACCTTCGAATTTATGGGCTGCATGTTGCCGCTGTCGGCGATGCCCAGGGCGCTGCGCCTTACCCGGGCGATCTTTGCCGGCTTGCCCTGGGCCTTCAGCCAGCGGTCCCATATCAGGTCCAGCCTGGCCTCTTTGATTGCCAGCTGCGGCACCCGGTATCCACGCTGGTTAATCCTTTCCGGATGCTCCGCCACCCACCGGCCATTGTCAACGTTGAGCGGTTTCCCGCACTTCAGGCACAGCAGGTATACCTTGCCGCCTTTTCCCCGATCGTCGCGTATGTTGTCCGGGAATTCTTCCTCCGTAATTGATTCCCGGCCGCACCCTTCGCAAGTAACGACCCACTTGCGCATGTCGCTTTCCCGGTACAACTCGTCGATGCCGTCTTCTTCAAACAATGGGGCGCTGAAATATCTCTGCCAGCCGAGTTTACTGGCCAGGATGCGGTCTTGAGCCAGATCCATGTTCTCCCTATTAATCAGGGCTACTTCGTCGAATATAACCTCGTCGGCCGGGATGCTGATAGCGCCGGTTTTAGAGACGAGGCCCAATATATAGAAGAAGTGTGTTCCGATCTGTTTGAGACCGGCCTGATCCGTCCCAATAAGCCTTGAACGAAGGTATTTGCTGCGCTCCACATAAGGGTCGAATCTGGTTTGACCGAACCGCGTGGACATCTTGTCAGTGGGAAGGTAATAAATCACGTTTACTCCCCACAAATCAACTATGTAAAAAGAATGGGCAAGAAAAAGCGTACTGAAACCGGTTTGAGCACCTTTGGAAATGGTGATATGAGGATGAGAGAAAATATCTTGAACAATTTCTCTCATGAACACCCTGCTCAGGACATTGTAAGGTTTTTTGTCATCCAGGATGATGTGTTTTTTACAGTATTCCTCAAAAGAAAGACCTTTTTGGCTTTCGCCAACCAGTTCTCCCAAGATGCTCACGGTGATAACCTCACTTCACTTAACCGGCAACCTGCGCCTGGGCTTGATCTACCAGTTCCATCATCCTTTGCTGCAGTTCCGGGTTAGCCGCCAGTTCGTTCTTCAAAGCCTGCTTTATCTTGATAGCGGCCGCTTCAACACCCTTATTGAACTGCAACTTGAGGGCCTCGCGCCTGGTCGATGCGTCCGCCAGCTTGGGCAGAACTTTGAGAAGTTCCGTTACCTTTTCCCCCTGCAGGGAGTCCAGGGCGGAAAGCGTCTCCATTATCATCGACAGCGCCAGCTCGTTAGTCGCCTCGGCCAGGTGAGTGGCCGGTTCGCCCATATTGCTTTCCACAATGGCCTTGGCCTGGTCTCTCACCTGCTTTAGCCTCTCAAGCCTCGCGTGAAAATCCTTTCCGTACCTGCCTACTGCCGACTTACTGACCGGCGCGCCCATCTGTTTCAGCCAGTTGGAGATTTCTTCGTAAGTGTGGCCACGGACCAGCATTTCATTTACCGCATCCACCAGTTCCTGGGGAAGCTGGGCCACTTTGTGGTGTTTCCGCCTGGTCACAGGCATCACCCCTGAAACAGCAATACGCCGGGATCCGGCGGGATATTGCCTTCCAAAAGGTCAATGCCTTTGGCCGTGATGTAAACAAGCATTCTCGAAACTCCCAAACGGGCTGCTTGAACCTCTTCGATCCGGACGTACCCTTTTTCCTCAAGATACTCCAAATGGGCGCGGATCTGGGCAGGAGAAGAAGCGAACTGGTTTTCCCCAACCGTAGTGGCAATAAGCTTGTCGCTGCATCCATGCGGGTAATTGTTTTTGCACATGGTCAGGATAAAGCCCCTTAATTCTCTTGCCTCATTTACCGACTCACTTGCAAACATCTTCATCTTTACCTCCCAGCAGGCGGGCCAATCCCTTCGATATGCTGCCAACGTCCCGTGCAATTCGGTCTACTTTCAGCTCAAGACCAGCCACAGCCCGGATGAAGTCGTCTCTCAACACATAATCACGTGGCAGTGTTGCCTTAAAGTCAGCCAGGTCGTCCCGCAGGGACTTGATCTCCTCGTCCTGTTCCTTGTCTTTTTTCTCCTGGTTATTCATCCAGTACCTGACGAAAAAGCCGATTATAAGCACAGCCGAACCCAAAAGGCTTACTGCTATCATCAGGGCAGGGAAGTAGAGGGTGGGGGGCAGATATTGCATCGCCTCAGTCACCTATCTGCCCTCCTTAAGCGGCTGTTTGAGATTCCTGCTTCACCTGGCGCACCTTTGACTCAACCGTGCTTTCGATATATGCGCGGTAGTCGCCGAGGTTGTTGATCAACACATGAAGGACTTCCGGAGCCAGAGTGTTAACGACTTCGGAAACTGCTTTCTTTCCAAGACTGACAAGTTCTGCCCTGTCAGCCTTGCCGTCCTTGACTTTTTCCCTCAGTTCCGAAGCGACGGTTTGCTCAAACTTGTCTACCACTTTAGTCGCTATTTCGTCCACCTGCTCCATGGCGCGCCACATACAAGTAGCCTTGCCCTGGTCTTCGATCTGCTTGGTTCGTTCCTGGACGTGCCTGGTCATCTGGTGCAGGAAATACGCCACATAAGCTCCCGCCAGGCCCACGGCCACCACCGCCAAATCGGCAAGCGCTTCCTTAATTTGAGCAGACACTTCAAACATTCCACAACGCCTCCTAATAACAAAAAATAATCCCGGTTTGCCTGGATTATATATCAAATAATTGTGCAAGTCTTATGAAGCGCTTCATTAAAACAGTTCCAAAGATATCTGGCACTGTTCATTTTTTTGTCTGTTTTTACGCTTTTTAGGGCGGGGGACAACGCCGGCGACAATGCACCTGACACGCCTTTCGGTGATGCCGTATTTTTTTGCCAGTTGCCTGCAGTTGGTGCCGGTGTATTCATCCCTGATCCGTTTGTCCCTGATCATCCTTTTCAATGATTCCAGTTTCGGGAAATAGAGCATGGAGCCGCCGAGCGCGGCCGCCAGCTCTATGGCTGACCGAATACCGACAATCCTTGCCATTTCATTATACGGCTCAGGCAGATCATCCACGGAGACATTCTCCAACCACTTCAAGTCCCTGCTTTTCAACGGCATCACCTCCAGCCCGTTTTCTAACGCTCTTTTGCCTTCACTTCCCGCTTGAGCATCTTCTTGAGGCCCTCGATGACCTTCCAGGCCCCGCCCGCATCCAGCCACCTTTCGCTATCGACGCCGGTCTGCCTCTTGATAAAACCGGCCAGGCGCCTGGGGTCGTCCCAACCCAGTTCAGCCGCAAGCTTCCTGATCATATACAGCTGCTGCTTCGACACGGCGCGGGGCCGGTAGTCGCCCCGGCTCCTGTCCACCAGGTAATCAATCAACCGGCCGGCCTGCGCCTTTGTTATGGTAGATATATGGTCCGATCCGGTCATATTGAACACCAGGCCGCGCAAATCAACATCGTCCATGCCCAGCTGTTTTGCCACAGTCCATAGCTTTCTTATTTGGGGCTTCGTTATCAATTCGGGCATGTATTTACACCGCCCTTTCAAAAATTCTCACTTTCCCTAGCTCGCCCTTAATGCTGAGATATCTGTAAAGCAAATGTCCAGCGTCACTTAAAAGCCTGCATAATTGTTCTTTTGACAAAGTTTCGGCGAGCCTTCGTATAATTTCCTCTTTGTCGTATGACACATAATATTGATCTTTAAATAACGTGAAAACACCAGTTAATAATTCCCGGCTGTACTTACGATAAAGTTCATTAAAATACTCATAAAGAAAAGCGATGGCATCTTGAAGATCCTCATCTTCTAATTTTGATTCCATTTCAGTTGAAACCAGGTTGTCTATATCATTGATTATTTGATCTCCAAACTCCGAACTATCGATATCAAAACATTTAAACCTTTTTTTAGTCATTATATTCCCCCATGCTGTACATCTTCTTTAAAATATGAATTAACCGTTTTTTATTTCCTCGATTATTTCCTTAGCTTCTTCGTGAGAATAACCATGTAAAATTAGTTGACAGTAAGAATATAAATATTCTTGCGGTGTCATAATTACCACCCCTTTCTATTACACATTTTTACCATATTGCGAAGTGTCTAATTTTTAAAATATTCTACTGTTTCTTGTATTATCTGCTCTACTTTTTCAATTCCAACCTTTTCGATTATTTTTTTAGCCGCTTGAATTGCATCTTCTTTAGTTGGTAGTAAAGCTTGATGAAAAGAAAACCCTGTTATTGCCTCACACACTCTAAACATGTAGCAATCTTCTATTGCTTGAGGGCATTCGCAATCATTTTTGCCTCGATCTTCGCACGGGTAAAACCCTATGAAGAGTTGCAAGCTAGGGTATTCCTCCTGTAAACATGGTTCTCCATCAATCTCAAGTGTTTTTCCATCAACCAAACGGATAATATATTTCTGCATACAATCCTCCCAAAAACTCTTTAGCAGAGTTTAAAAACTTTTGCTCCGGGGAGCGCCGGATGACACAGGTATTTCTTTTTTTGGCAAGGTGATTTCTACGGGAATGTCGAATTCTTTTGTCTCTGGGTTCCAACGCCAAAGGATGATTTTTTTGCCCTCTCGTGTGGTGTTCCCGCTAACACTGCCTTCAAGAATTGGTTTTTTCATTAGTAGATCCTTCCTCTTATGCAGGTTTCACTTTCAAGGCATTCACCCGATACCGGATAGAATATTTAAGCTTAGAAAATTCATTTGCATGCTCTGCCTTCACAGCCTCCAGTCCTTTTATCGCTTCGTGCTTTTGCTGGTTTAATCGTCTTTCGGCTGCTTTGGCGGCCTCAAGCTTTCTTTCCAGTTCAGCAATGTCTCCGGCCACCGCCAGGAGCTTGTTGTCAATTTCTTCGTGCAGTTTCTTTACTGCTGCTTCCTCTTCGGCAATCTTATTCTGTAAATCTAGAACCTTTTCAACTTGAAGCCTGCAGATTTCAAGATTTATCTCCGGGCTGAAGCCAAAATCAATATTGACGAGGGTGACCAGCTTATCAGAATGAAGGTCGTAAATAAAGAGAATGTCCCTGTATACCCGGTATTGCATTAACCCGCCCTCTTCCTCTTCTTCATGGACAATAACGGCCTGGTCAAAGGCGGAGATAATCTCCTGATCGATATCTTCCGGTGCAGCATCTGGATTTCCCCTTTCAGGCCAGCGCTTGCGGGCATGTTTAGAAATATTCATTGTACCTGCCTCCAGTGCGGGGCGGCAACTAGGGCGGCCAGAAGATACCCCGCCACAAAACCAAGAAACCAGTGCGCCCAGTATGTGGCTGCGATCTCATTGAGCCGGCGCAGCCAGGCCGGCGTCCGGTAACGATATCGCTTTTTTAGCTTTTCCCCGGCCACCTTTGCTTCCTTCCTTATTACTCGTAATTGTTGCACTTATCAAAGACCCCCCTTGGTTTGTAACTTCTCTACCATACTCTCCAGCGCCAGGGATATTTCTCCTATTTCGTCCGCCATGTCTTCCGGGATCTCATCACCGAGCGTTTCCGCATCCTCTACAGCACCTTCTAACAGACAGGCAGCTGCAATTAACTTGGACCTTAAAACATCGATCAAGTACATTCGCTTTCACCATCCCGTTTAAATATACAGGCTCCTGATAAACGCCTTCTTCTTGTCCTCGTCCTGGCCGGGCCAGCATGGCTTTTTTCTTGCCTGCAGGACGAATTTCGTCCACAGGTATTCCACCCTGGCCAGGTGGTCAACCTTATCCCCCCAGTATTCGTGAGCAAAACACCAGTCAATGCAGGATTTCCACTCATCCAGGGTAGGGGCGTTCTCACCAGCCAACATGTTCCTGGCCGTTGACAATTGTTTCAAATGCCAGTCCCGGGGGAACTTTTTAATCCCCCGGGCCATAAGCTGAGCTTTAAAATATTCGACCAGGCGCTTCTCCTCGTCCGCAAATTCCGTCTTCCTCGCGCCCACCTGCTTTAAACTCCCTTCAGGCTCTCCCTGTCAATCTCGTACCAAAACACATCCTCGACCTTTTTGCCGCCCCCACTGCGGCGATAACTTCGTCCGGGTACTCCCGCAGCCTGTCTTTGTTCACCGACTCCTTCACAATGATGCAGTCGTCCATCCTCCGCGCCTTGAGCGCGTTGATGACGGCCTGCACGCTCCTGACGATGATCTTCGTGCTCTGCCGGAATCCCGTCCGGCCGAAGTTCAAAACCTTCGTCTTGCCCTTGATTTCGCCCCGGTTCAGCTCCACAAATTCCTTGACTTCCCGGCCAAGCTTCTCGATGCGCTCCTTCAGCGGTTTGGCCGCTATTTCCGCCTCCAGCTTTATGTCCTGGATCTTCTCGTTCATCTCCGCTTCGATCCGCTCGATGGCCATTTCACACTCGCCGATCTCCTTGAAGTGCAGGTCCACCTCGTCCCAGCTTTTTAAAACCGGTTCATTCTCAATCCGTACCCTCGCCATCTTACCCCATCCTCCTTGATGAGCTTAAAATATCCGACAGGTCCCTTAACGCTTTGGCGCGCCCGCGCGGGCGGCCCCTCTTTCTTTCCACGGCATTTGTTTTATCTTCCGCCCCGCTTTCCCCGGCCACAGCCGGCAACGAGTGGCACTTTTCCGCTACAGACGCACAGTACCTCGCCCAGGCGCCCAGGAAATTCCCCTCATTCTGCCAGAATTCAAATATGCGGCAGAACCCTTCGCCCGTCTCCACGTTTACCTTTGCCAGCGGGTTTTTAAATTGCAAGTCCCTTATATCCGGCAATAGTGCCGTCACCGCCCTTCACGTGTTATAATTAAGCCGTCGGTTTATTGCCAGGCCGCTTTCAGCGTTCGCACGCCGCTGACGGCGGGCGAGAACACCGCGTCCAGGGCGTGCGGGCGCATGCGCAGCCTGGGTATTTTCTTGCCGCCGAACTCCCGGCACCGCCTGCCCCAGTACACCCGGCAGCGGTGAAGGTGGCGGCATTTCTTTTGCTGGCAGTCCAGGTAGTTTTGCTTCTCAGCCCTGGTCAAACAGTTCACCTCCTTTTCTCGTAACTCACACACCGCTTCACCGGGCACTTGTGCAGGGCAGCGGCGCTTTCACAATCTCCTGCCAGGCACTCGCCGCCGGTATCTTTGGCGCATGTCTTACAAAGGCAGGCATAGCCGCATTCAGCCGGCGTTTTAAAGCGCCACTTTGTAAGGTATTCTTCTGCTTTATCTGTAAGCAAGTAGGGGATGGAGCAGTCATCGCGCAATTCCAGCACCTTCATCACCTCCTCATCATGAAAGCATCCACGCCAGTTCATGCAATGTCTCACCAGGCAACTGAGGCTCTACTTCAAGATGGAGCACCATTCTGCATAAGGTGAGAATAATGCCGCTGGCCACGTCGTATTTTTTTAGAGCGGATAAAAAATTCGGCGCTTCTAACGCAGATCTGGTAAAACTCCTCAAACTCATCCCGGCTCAAAATATCACCCCCTTTCCGGCCTGCCGCCGGATTTCCCCGGCCCGCTCAAAAGCGGTCGTCAGGCGGGGGAGGCCATCCCCCCGCGACCCCCCGGCCCCGCTGCCGGAGGTTTCGGCTGCTATTTACCGTGATATTCAATTAGCGCATCCAGTTCGCCCAGGGCATTGATTAACAACTGCCACTCGGTGCTTCCCTCGGAAAGATTACCGGCCACCTGCTTCAAAATTACTGTTGCTTCAATCACCTTATCCAGCAAGAAATTTTCCATTTTCTTTTTCCCCCGTTAGTCAAGTATTGAAACTCAAAACGATCTGGTTCAACTCGGCCACCAGGTCCTCGTCGATCCGCTCGCCCCTCGTCACTTCCAGGAGCCTGCCCAGGGCTTTTGCCAGCTGCCTTATGCCCCTCTTGCGCCCAACCTCGGCAAGCATTTTCCGCGCGCCCGGCGTGAGGTTAACCCCGTCCACGAACCGGCAAGCCTCTTCATTGGTCAGCCCTTGCAACCTGGTGAACATGCCCACCCGGTCCCTGATCCGCGCCAGTTCCGGCCGGTCTTCAGCCATCTCCAGGATGCGCTCAGCCAGGGACTGGTTGCCCACCAGCACCACCCCGATCACCTTCACCTTGTCGTAAATGCTGCTCCTGACCGTCTCCAAAAGGCTGACCTTTTTCAGCATGTCCGCCTCGTCGTAGATTAAGAGACGCGGTTTCCTTTTAAGCTCTTGTACTATCCTCCTGGCGATGGTGGACGAACTGCCCCTGGCCTCGATCCCCAGAGCCAGGGCCGTGTCGATCAAGATGCTCTTTACCGTGCTCGTCTGGTCGCAGGTGACCAGCACCGCCTCATTTTGAGCCACGTATTTCTCCAGGCTGCGCGTCTTGCCTGTCCCGGGCGCGCCCACGATGATGCCGAATTCCTTGTTCCTGGCGGCCATCTCGCACACGCCGACCACCCTGCGGTAGTCTTCCGTTTCAATGAACCCGATTTCAGAAATGTCGGTGACATATGGCCCGCCCGGCTCGCCACCGGCAGCAGGTTCCAGCTGCTCGTCATCCTCCCAGTATCCGATCTTCATCAGGTATTCCCGCACTTTTTCTTCAAATTCCCCACTGCCCGGAAGTTTGTTCGATATATATAGAGATACCGCACTCCGTGACTTTCCTATCTCCCTGGCCACATCCTCCTGCTTGGTTCCTTCCTCCTTTATCAGCTTCCACAAAAGTCTCCGCTCCTTTGACCAGTCCGGCCCAGGAACAACTCGGTTTCCAGTCAAGATTTCCGCCACTTCACCCACGACAATACCTCCTTATTTACTCCCGATTTTACGGATATACTCGTCGAAACGGCTCGTCTTTCTCTCCATCGCCGCGCTCCCGCCGGCCGGCTTCTGCGGCTTGCTCCCGGCCTTGCCCCGGGCCCGGGCCGCTTTTTCCATGCCCGTCAACATCGGCACCGCCGGCTTTTCGTCAACATTCGCCCCCGTCGCCATTGCGGGCCCGGCCGCATCACGCCGCGCGACCTCTTCCGGCAGCCCAGCCCGGACCTCCGCAAGCCTCTGCTTCAGCTCTTTCTTCCGCGCCGCCCGGCGCTTCGCCAGTCGCTCTATGTCCTCCTTGCTCGCTCCCCAGCTCAAAAGCTCCCCGTTCGTCGCCGTGCATATATAATCGCCTGTCTTCGCCGAGAACACCAGGATCTCCCCGATCCGGTTCGGGTCGTACCGGATGACCGCCCACTGCCCGACCATGCCGTCCAGCGCCTCGTGTTTGTACCAGCGCCTTTTGCCCCGGGTCCCGAACCGCTGGATGCCGCTGGCCGTCACCTTCGCCCTTTCCACGTCCATCAGGCAGATGTCCAGAGTCCGCACGTCCGGCATTTCCTCCCGCGCCTTCGGCGTGGACAGGTATTTCTCGTATGGGGTCATGCCCAGGGATGAATGCACCGTGTTGTGGTAGATCTCCAGGTACATCTCGATCAACTTGCACAGTTCCTCCAGGTCCAAAAGTTCACCCCGATCGGCCATCGCCTTCTCGTCCAGCCCCTCCGGGCGCTCCTTGCCGTCCTTGCCGCAGTATCCCGGCAAAAACCTGGTGAACTGGTCGGTAAACGTCCCGAACCACCGCTCGCAGTGCCCCTTCGCCCAGGGGCTGTACTTCGTGCAAAACTGCGCCAGGATACCCAGGATCTCGCACGTGCTGCGCATTTCCCGGCTGTACTCCCAGCCCTCGTGCTTGAGGCCCTTCTTCAGCTTGGACTTGTAGTCCTCGCCGTTGTCGATGTACAGCACCTTCGGCAGGCCCGAGTGGGGGAGAGGCTCCCCGGCGCCGGCGCGCAAGTCATCCACGTCCCAGTACAGCCCCTCAAGCGCCTTCGCCATCGCCTTCGACACCGGCCTGTCCCAGCCCGTGCGGACCTTCGGGAGGATGGCGTGCCTGGTGGCCAGGGCGATGGTCCGCCCGTTGGCCTGCACGCTGACGGTGAAGCCGGCCACAACCCTGGTGGCCACATCTATCCAGATAGTAATCCACGGGCGCACCGGCCGCCCGCTGTACTCGATAAACACGTCCAGCTTGTGGTGGTCGCCCTCCCAGATCTCGTTCGTATAGTCCGGTTCCTTCCGTGTCGCCTTTACGGCGAACTTCCTCATGTATTCTTCCTCGCCCTCCCTGGCCAGGCACACCAGGTCAGGCTCGTACTTTTCCAGGTCCTCTATGAGGCGGTAGAACGTGGCCTTGGAACAGCACTCCAGCCCGTGTTTTTCACAGAACCTCTCCAGCTTCCTGTATACGCTCGCCGCCTTCGGCTTGTTCAGCTGGAGGTATTCCCTCCGGGCGAAGGCTTCCTGCTTTTCGTCTATCGACCGGCGCACCGTTCCCACGCCCAGCCTTGGAAGCTTCCGCATCAGCGCCACCGTGCCCCCTTCCTGGTATAGCTCCATGTACCGGTACAGCGATGCCAGGGTAATCCCGTACCGGTCCGCGATCTCGCCCATGAGTTTGGTCTTCTGGCGGTTCTCCGGCAGCGCCAGCGCCTCCCGGGCCGCCGCCGCCTTCTGCTCCGCCTCGGCCAGCAACTCCTGGAATTTCTCTTCGCCCACCAGCGCCTTCACCTCGGCCGGGTTCACCGGCCCCGGCCGGCGGGCCGCCGCGCCGGACCCGCGCCCGGCCACCAGGACTTCTTGCGCCTCTTCATCTTCCACCGGCGCGGGGACGTCAGCCGGACTTTCCACCGGCGGGCCGGCCAGCTCAAGCTTAGCCCGCGCCGCCCTGCTCTGCCGCAGGTACTTCTGCCGGGCCGGGGCGGGGAGGGAGGACAGTGCCACCAGGTAGCCCACGCCGCCCCGGCCGCCCCTGGAAACGGTACCTTTGCTTTCCCAATCTCCGGAAGCTATTTTTTTTCGCACAGCCCGTTCACTTATCCCGGCCAGCGCCGCCGCCTCGCCGGTGGTCAGCCAAACCTCCGCCTTCACCCCGGCCCCCCTTTCCATAAAAGAAGTGAGAAAATCAGTTAGTTAACCAGCCTTTACCCGCATCATTTCAAGGAGTTCCCTTACCGCCTTCTCCTTGCGGGAGAGGTCCTTCTTCAGCTGGTCGATCTTCCCCAGCTCCGCCATGAGCGCTTCCTCCGACTCCAGCAGATAGCACTGCACCATCTGCGCCATCAGCCGCAAAGGCTCCTTGTGCCCCGTGGCCGCCACGAACGCCGGCAGGTACTCCGCAGGGAACCGGTGCGCCTCCTTCGACTCCGCCGTCCAGGAGTCCAGCTGGCTCTTCGATATCTCCACACCTGTAAGCTCGCTCATCCTCGCCGCCACCTCGTAGCGGCTGTAACTGCACTGTTTCAAACCCTTTGAAAGCTCTTCACGCAGCCTCAAAGAAATGTTCATACTTCCCGCTTCCAAAACATCATGACCAGAGGCCTTTTTCCGCTGCTGCTCCTTGATCACGTCGAAAAGGGACATCTGTTGCGCCCCTTCCGGCAGGGCCTGGTCATTTTTTCTCTTTCTCGCCATCGCCGGCCCCCCGTATATGTGTAGGATTTTCCTCCCCTCAGTCGAATTTAGAAGTTACCAGCCAAACTAAACCGAAGAGGAGAGGAGGTGAGAGCTTGTCTTACATCTTAAAACCTAAAAGTGAACTGCTTGAGCACCTGGATCTTATACAGTCCAAACTATTTCCGCCGCCTCTTCCTCGTGAGGTAAAGGCCCTCCTGGCGGAAACGAAGGACAGGGATCAACTTCAGGAAGACTGTCTGGACGCCGTTGAGGGTCTGATAATACGCATTTCCCGCTGCCAAAGTTTTGAAGCAATGGGTGGGTTGGTAGGGAAAGCTGATCTCCCAGTCCAGGCTTGTCTGTGGGAACGCTTCATGTTTCTAAAGCAGTTCGCCCGCCAGTTACCCGATGACCCTCAAATGGTCCCGGCATCTATCGGTCGTTACCTTCGGGAAGGGCTTTCCGCCCTGTGGCACGAGCATCAATCCAAAAAGTAGGCCATGCTCCGGTAACTTCGACCATTTTGGACGATCCAATCCACCGCTTGATAAGATCCGCCAGGCTGTCCTGGGCGGATTCTTTTTTCACCTGTTCCGCCATTTGCCTTTCCTCCCTCTTGATTTTGTTGGCTACATCAGGAGCCTCAGTATCCGGCCGTCTACCTCTACGATCCGCCCCTTCCATTCGCTCACCCTTTTCCCGCCCGGCCCCGCCGGGCCTTTAATCACTTACCACCTCATCCGGGCCAAAATCTTTTCAGTCCGTCGATTGATTTCATCCTCACATGTCCGACACATATCACGGCCCCCACTCAAGGACCCGCAGATTTTGCACCTGGTTTCCGTATCTTGCAGTATCTTGTGTAGAGGGGAAGGATGCCAGCAGGAGACCGCTTTTCTAACCCGCAACTGCTGCGACAAACCACTTCACCACCTTTCCTCCCGGCTTCAAGTCGTTGCTCACTCTACCACACCGCCGCCCCGCGATTACTGATCCCTGAATTTTGCTACCGCCCGATAAACACTCGCCCTGCTGCCGACCTTCCAACCCTTTTTACCAGCCTCCTCGCGCAGTGCCCGATCCATTTCAGACGTCTTCATCCAGGGCCGCTTCAGAAACAGCTCCCGCAAAAAATCCAGTGCCGCCGGATCAAAACTGTGTCTCTTCCACGGCCTGGGCAGGTACACCACCCGGGGAGCGGTGGAGAGGCCAGCCGCCGTGATCATCTCCGACAAACGCCTTACTTCCGACTTCAACTCCCGCACCACGTCCCGCAGGTATCCCACCGACACCAGATCGCCCCGCTCCACCTGCTCGTACAGGTCGATCAGCGCCTCCTGCACGGCCACCGCCTTCGGCTGGTTCGACTTCATGCAGATTTTCAAAGCGCCGCGCTTGGTGAAGTAGCGGATCCTTCTGGCACCGGCTGGAGTTTGTATTTCAATCTCGCCAGTGTCATATTTTTCCACTCCGGAGTCAATTTGACTTCGGACTTCCTTAAAGCTCTCCCTGTTCCGATTGAACAGCCTGACTACCGCGTTCTCGTGGGCGTATCCCAGCGCCCTGGCCAGATCCCTGGCCGTCACCACCGGCTGACCGTCAACCTCCACGATCCGCATGTCCTCCCGCTGCGCCAGCACCGGCAATAACTCATTGCTCACTTTTTTTCTCACCCCCTGGTTTATAATAGGAATTTCCCCCCTCCCCGCCGAATTTTGACGGTACCGACCAAACCAAAAACGAACAGAGAGGAGGTGATAAAATGCAAGATGCAGGCTTTAAACCACTGTATCTTTCGTATGCTTGCAAAGATTTGCTCAAAAGCTGTTACACAAAGTCGGATATTAAAAAAATTGATGAGTATGCCGCCTCGTTCCCCACTCACGAGGCGGTGGATGCTGCACGAACCAGGCTGAAACCTCAAATTGATACCGTGTTCAACCAGTGGAAGCAATGTGTTAATGAGCATCAAATGCGAAAGATTCTGAAGTCTCAACCCATAGATGTTAAGTTCTTTATTTTTGAGAGGTTTGCCGTTATTATCGCCTTCCTGGACCATAACAACGTCAAGGCGTTAAAAGTGGAATCAATTAAGCCTGTTGGGCTGGCTTTTGCTGAAGCAATTGAAAGTATCTGGCAACGGGCTGCTGACTCCATGAAAAAGCACGGCACATCTCTGTCTGAGTTTTCTCTACGAACAATTGAAACCTATGGCTAACCTGCCCGATGGTTGGCGCATGCTGCTCATTCCGGGCAGCTCCTTTTTCGTCTTGACCTATCAGGTCCAGTACCTCCTTTTTTATTTGGCTCATATCGCATCTCCTTTCCGCCCGGCACCCGCCGGGTATTTTCCATTACACCGCCCACGCCGGGGCG
>Ga0067045_1027826_pt1 | contig 57484 bp, 48 predicted proteins | sample TerdegcTABiofilm_FD_59184 | JGI IMG/M metagenome (GOLD analysis project Ga0067045, IMG submission 59184) | Combined Assembly of (Gp0054472, Gp0054536) Wastewater bioreactor microbial communities from Singapore -Terephthalate degrading...
ACTTTCAAAAGCTCCTCAATGATGCTACTCTCGATCTGGTGGGTCATTCGGTTCCTCCTCTGAGTTTTTGACAAACCCATGGAAGCCCGGATCGGCCCACCGCTTCAAGCCCCTCCAATTTACAGAAAGAATTTTACACTACCCGACAGGATTCGCGCCCATGTTCTCTTCTGCTTCTTTGAGATGGTGCTGGTGCGTTGTGCCGAACGCAGTGCGGCTATGTCCTGCCGCGATATTATGCATACGGTTACCGATATTCGCGTAGGGAGAACCGTACGTGCTGATTATGAATTGTGGCTTACTTCGCCGCTTGATGATACCCAGAAAGAGCTCTTCAAAGCACTGAAGATCAAATACTCACCCAAGGTCTGGGACTACAAGGCACCCAAAAAACTGTCTGAAATCGTTTAGTACAACTTTTTTCACATAAATATTAGCTCTGTGTATTTCTATATATAGGGTTACCATACATTGTTGCTACTACGAACTGTACAAAACCAGCCGGGAATTCAGAAGCCTACCCTCCTTCTCACAATATTCTTCCCAGGCCCTTATTTCGAGACCGTGCTTCTTCGCGTAGATCAGCGACTCGATGTACTGGCGCGCCGTCTTGATGTTGGTAAAGAGCGGGATGTTGAGGTCGACGGCGAGCCGACGTATGAGGTAGTCGTTCTGGAGTTCGCGTTTGAGGTTGTTCTTCGGGATATTGATGACGAGATCGAATTCGCGCCCGTGCATCATGGTGAGAATGTTGGGCTCGGTCTTCTGGAGGGGCCAGTAGAGCTGGGTGACCTCGATCCCATATTTCTTCAAAAACTGTGCGGTGCCTCGCGAGGCGTAGAGGGTGCAGCCCATCTCGACGAGGGCGCGGGCGCTGTCCACGAATTCGAGTTTGTCTTCGAGGGGGCCGGTCGAAAGCAGGAGTTTCTTTACTCGAGGGGCGTAGCCCACCGAGACCATCGCCTTCATGAAGGCATCGTTCAGTTCGCTGCCTATGCAGCCGACTTCGCCGGTGGAGGCCATCTCGACGCCGAGCACTGGGTCCGCCCCGTGCAGGCGCGAGAAACTGAACTGCGCCGCTTTGACACCGACCCAGGGCTGGTCGTAGATCGCGTTGACGGAGCAGTGCACATCCTCGCCCAGAATTACGCGCGTGGCGAGGTCGATCATGTTGACGCGCGAGACTTTCGAGCAGAAGGGGAAGGAGCGGCTCGCGCGGAGATTGCACTCTATCACCATGACATGGTTCTGCTGCGCGACGAACTGGATGTTGAAAGGCCCCGTGATGTCGAGGGCAACAGCGATTTTTTCGGTGATCCTCAGTATCTTCCGGACGGTCTCGATGTAGAGGCGCTGGGCGGGGAAGACGACCGTCGCGTCGCCCGAATGGACGCCGGCGTTCTCTATGTGTTCGGTCATCGCGTGGTACAGGAGTGTGCCGTGTTTGGCGACCGCGTCGATCTCGATCTCCTTTGCGTGTTCGATGAACTTCGAGATCACGACGGGGTGTTCGCTGGAGATGTCGGCGGCGAGGTTCAAGAAGGACCCCAGGCTCCGGCCATCCCAGGCCACGTTCATTGCGGCGCCGGAGAGCACGTAGCTCGGCCTGACCAGGACGGGGTATCCTACCTTCTCGGCGAAGGCGTATGCCTCCTGGGGTGTCGTGAGTTCCTCCCACGCGGGCTGGTCGATACCGAGCTCGTCGAGGAGAGATGAGAATTTGTGCCGGTCCTCCGCGCGGTCGATGTTGACGGGAGAGGTCCCGAGCACGAGAGCCCCGGCGTCGAAGAGCTTCAGCGCCAGATTGTTCGCGATCTGGCCTCCCATCGAGAGGATGATGCCGGAGGGCTCCTCGAAGTCGTAGATGTCCATGATGCGCTCGAAACTGAGCTCTTCGAAGTAGAGCCTGTCGCACACATCGTAATCGGTGCTGACAGTCTCGGGGTTGCAGTTGATCATGATGGTAGGGCGCCCGAGCTTCCGGCATGTTTCGACCGCGCTTACCGCACACCAGTCGAATTCCACGCTCGAGCCGATGCGGTAGGGGCCCGATCCGATGACGAGCGTGCTTCCGTGGGATGGCCTTATGTCGTTGGCAGGACCAACGTGGGAGACATGCTCCGAGGCATATCCGTAGGTGGCATAGAGATAGTTCGTTTGAGCCGGATATTCGGCTGCGAGCGTGTCGATCTGCTTTATTGCGGGGATCAGGCCTATGGACTCGCGCCAGCTTCGGATTTCCTGCTCGCTGCAGCCGACAAGGTGCGCGATGCCCGCGTCCGAAAACCCCAGCCGTTTGGCTCTGGTTAAGAGGGCAGTGTTTCCGGCCGAGTGGGCAGGACCGGATGCAGTTCGTCTTGCGCCGGCCAGGGCCACCTCACAGTCCTGAATGGCGGCGATTTTGGAGATAAACCATGGATCGATACCCGTCAGTCCGGCGATTCTTTTGATGGTCCAGCCTTCGGCGAGTGCCTGGTACACCGCAAAGAGGCGTCGGTCCGTGGGGCTCGAGAGGGCTCGCGTGAGGTCATCGGACAGGATGCTCTTTCGCTTGACGTCGTCCTGAAGTCCGAACTCACTGATGCCCGTCATGCGAACGGCCTTCTGGAGAGCCTCCTCGAAAGAGCGGCCTATGGCCATCACTTCGCCGACGGACTTCATCTCGCTGCCGAGCCGCCTGTCGACATTTTTGAACTTCGAGAGGTCCCAGCGGGGCATCTTTACCACGCAGTAATCTAGGGCTGGCTCAAAGCAGGCAGTGGTGACGCCCGTGATCCTGTTCCGCAGGTCGGTGAGCGCGAAACCGAGGGCAAGCTTCGCCGCAATGTAGGCGAGGGGGTAGCCCGTGGCCTTCGAGGCGAGGGCAGAACTCCGCGAGAGCCTGGCATTTACCTCGATGATGCGATATTCCTCCGAGTGCGGATCGATCGCGTACTGGATATTGCACTCGCCGACAATTCCCAGGCTTCGGATGAGTTTCAGCGCTATTGTCCTCAGCGAATGGTACTCGTCGTCGGTCAGGGTCTGCGAAGGAGCGACGACGATGCTCTCTCCCGTGTGAATGCCGAGGGGGTCGATATTCTCCATGTTGCAAACGGCGATGCAGTTGTCGGCGCTGTCGCGGACGACCTCGTACTCCACTTCTTTCCAGCCCCCGAGCCACTCCTCCACAAGCACCTGGGGCGAGACGGCGAAGGCCTTCTCGGCCCGCGTGCGCAGCTGGCGCTCGTTCCTGCAGATGCCGGACCCCGCGCCGCCGAGCGCAAAGCCGGCTCGCAGCATCACCGGGTAGCCGATCGCTGCCGCGTGCGCCACAGCCTCCCCAATGTCGAGCGCGGCCATGCTCGCTGGCGTCTTCAGCCCGAGCGACCGCAGGTGATTCGCGAAAAGCCGGCGGTCCTCGGTGAGCTCGATGGCCTCCACGGGCGTGCCCAGCACTTCCACAGCGTATTTGTAGAGAATTCCGCTTTTGTGGAGTTCCAGGCCGCAGTTGAGGGCAGTCTGTCCTCCGAAGGAGAGCAGAATGCCGTCGGGGCGCTCCTTTTCGATGACCTGTGTGACGAATTCGGGCGTGAGCGGGAGGAAATAGGTCGCATCCGCCATTCCCTCGCTCGTCTGGTTCGTGGCGATGTTGGGATTGATGAGGACCGTGCGGATGCCTTCCTCGCGCAGGGCCTTGAGCGCCTGTGAGCCCGAGTAGTCGAATTCGCCCGCCTGGCCTATTTTCAGCCCTCCGGAGCCGAGGATGAGCACTTTTTTTACCGAAATGCTCCGAGGTTTCGAGTGTCCAGGAGCGGCGCTCGGTTTGTTTGCCGCGGAATTTTTCATACCGAGCCCGAACTCCTGCTGTGTCTTCTCTATCGTGGTATGTCTCATATCGAAACCCTTGCCGCTGCAACGTCTCGAAGAAATTCTTCTATTAAAAACTGAGTATCGCTGGGCCCCGGGCAGCCCTCGGGATGAAACTGCACGGCCCTGAAGGGGCCTTGTGTCGATCGTATGCCTTCCACAGTTCCGTCGTTCCCGTTGAGGAACCATGGCTCCCAGCCGGGCGGCAGGGAATCCTCGCGAATGGCGTAGCCGTGGTTCTGGCTCGTGATGTAGCAACGGCCGCTTTGTAATTCGACCGCAGGTTGGTTCTGGCTGCGGTGTCCATATTTGAGCTTGTAGGTGTCCGCTCCGGCGGCGAGCGCCATGAGCTGCACCCCAAGGCAGATACCGAATATCGGATGCGGTTCTGCGAGCGCGCGGCGGAGGTGGGCGATGGTCTTTGTGCAGGCCTTCGGATCTCCGGGGCCGTTCGACAGAAAAAGGCCGTCGTAGTCTATGCTGTCCAGAGGATAGTCCCAGGGAAGGCGTATCACGTCCGCCCCCGCGTCTAGAAGGATGCGCAGGATATTGGCCTTGACGCCGCAGTCCACGAGCGCGATTTTCGGGGCGCCGGGCCTGCCTTCGTACCGAACGACCTCGCCGGGAGAGACCAGTTTCACCGGGGCATGGGCCTTGAGTTCGTTTTGGATGGGTTCCTCTGTCCCCTCTATCAGGATTCGCCCTCGCATCACGCCACTCTCGCGCAAAAGCTGTATGAGCTTCCGCGTATCGATGCCCGCAATGCCGGGTACGCCTTCGGCCTCGAGCCACTCTGAAAAGGAGTATGTCGCCGTATAGTGGCTCGGCTCCATCGAGGCCTCCGCCACGACGACAGCGCTCGCCTGGATTCTCTTCGATTCGAAGTCGAGGGGGATCCCCTGCGCGTTTGTCCGAAGTGCCGGTACTCCGTAGTTTCCGATGAGAGGATAGGCGAATACAAGAATCTGTCCGCAGTATGACGGATCGGTCAGAGACTGCGTGTAACCGACCATGCCGGTGGAAAAGACGACTTCCCCCTCGACGGAGATTTCGGCGCCGATGGAGATTCCTTCGAACACTGAGCCGTCTTCCAGAATAAGGTGTGCGGACGTATGCGTTCGGGATGTGTGCATTCGAGATGTATGCGTTTGGGACATAGAGCTCCTTCAAAAGTCTGCTCGCAGCTTCTCGCAGCTTTTGAGAAAATATCCGCTTTTAATGAATATTTCAAGTGGTATATGCAAAATAGAGCGATTTAATACATAAAATTGCATATTTTGTCATCGTCATGTGTCATCATTAGAGGAGCGCATCCATCAAAGTCATATAGAACGGGATGCTTATCATCGAGGCGACCGTGGTCAGCGAAGTACCGACCGCCGCGTATTCGGTGTCGGCTTTATAGGCTTCTGCGAGGATGGGCGTCTGCGTCATCGCCGGCATGGTAGCCTGCATGAGGAAGACCTGCTTCATCAAGAGAGGAAACTCGAACCACCGCAGCACGAACGCCATCAGCGCCGGCGTCGCGACGAAGCGCCCCACGAGCACCGCGACGTAGTCTTTTTCGAATTTCAGCTTTTTCCACTCCACGCGTGCGATCACGATGCCGATGAACAGCATGGACAGGGGCGTCGTCATGTTCCCCAGATATCTACAGCTGTCCATGATCGACTTCGGCAGCTGTACGCCCAGCAGGATCAGTATCACCGCGACAAGGAACCCGAGGAGGGGTGGCGAAAGAATGCGTCTGAGTCCCGACGGCGAAAGGAGCGAGGGTTTTTGGCTTTTGTTTCGGACGGCGCCGTCGACGGCAATCCCATACACGCCCACTGTCCAGAACAGCGTCGTATTCGCGATGTAATACAGAAGCGCGAAGGGCAGACTCGCGTCGCCAAAGAGAAGGAGGTTGACCGGTAGGCCTATAAAGACCGAGTTCGAAAGCGCAAACATCGACTGAAACGTGCCCCGTCGTTCCCTTTTTACGCGGAGCAGGGCTGCGACCCCCATGGCCACAAGATAGCTTGCGATCATGACCACGAAGGGAACAAGGAGGCCCGGCAGCATCGAGAGGAGCTTCGCTCTGTCGTATCCGCCCATCAGATTCGAGATCATGTAGGAGGGGAGAGCCACATCGACGACAAGGCGGGAGATGAGACTCCCCGCATCACGCTCGAACCACCGTGCCTTTGCGAGTCCGTAGCCGAGGCCTATCATCAAAATCACTGAGAAGACACTCTGAAGTGCTGCAAACATGGCTCAATCCTAGCGCAAAGTCGCGCCGAGAATAAGAGTATCAGACCTCCTGGCCGGATTGCGCCTTGAGCTTCTTCGAAAAGTCGCGGTACAGCGCAAACGCGAGGCCGATCGACAGGGTATCCACAATCGGCTGCACCATCAAAAGGCCATAGAGGGGAATAAGCTCGTTCATCAGGAACATGAGCGGCACATCGACCGTGGTCTTGCGGAACAGCGAAATGGCGAGCGCGCGCTTGCCCTGACCCGTCGCCTGGAACATCGTGGTAATGAGATAGCTTATGGCCATCATGGGCGTCGTGAGGCAGAGAATCCTCAGAAAGGCCGCACCCAGCCTGATGGTCTCCGCATCGTCGATGAAGATGCCGACGATACGCTCGGCAAACATTTCGAATACTGCGATGCAGAGAAGCGAAAAACTGACCGCAAGGACGCGCGTAAATCTGTTCACCTCACGTACCCTGTCGAATCGCTTTGCTGCATAATTGTAGCCGATAAAAGGAAGAACGCCCTGCGAAATGCCCAGCGTCACGTTCATGGGGAGCATGTCGATTTTCTTGACGATGCCGACAGCGGCGAGGGCGGTCGAACCATAGCCAGAGGCGAGGTTGTTCAGCACGGTGTTGGATGTGAGCGACAGAAGCGTCTGAAGCGACGCAGGAAGCCCTACGGATGCTACCTTGCCTGCGATGCGCAGATTCTGGTCGTACTTCCGCGGTACGAAGGAGATGATGGTTTTCCCTCTTTTGCGGTAAAGATAGAGAAGAAAATAAGAGGCAGAGGCGCAGTTCGAGATCAGCGTCGCGATGGCGGCCCCCTTCACTCCAAGGCCGAAGGTCATGATGAATATCGGGTCGAGAATGATGTTGAGAATGCCCCCAAAAGACATGCCGATGCTCGCTTGCTTCGCACCTCCCTCCGATCGGACGAGATGGCCGAAAAGCATCCCCAAAATCGTCGGCACACTCCCGACAATCAGAATCCATACGATGTACTCGCTTGCAAATTCGTAGGTCTCGTCGTTCGCCCCGAGCAAGAAAAGCAAAGGCCTCTGGAAGATGAGGACAAGCATCGAAAGGATCAGGGCGGTGATCACCGCAGCAAAGATGCAGAACGTGGATGTCTGCTTGGCCCTGGCAGGCTGGCCAGCGCCCAGAAATCGCGAGATGACGCTGCTCCCGCCCACACCGAAGAGGTTTGCGACAGCAGTCAGCATGGTGTAGGCCGGCAGCACGAGCGAAATTGCGGCGACTTTCCGCGGGTCGCCCATCTGACCGACGAAGAAGGTATCCGCAAGGTTGTAGACCATCGTCACGAGCTGGCTTATGACGGTGGGAACGGCGAGGTTCGCGACGGCCGCAGGAATCGGGGCGCTGCGGAATATTGCTATCTTTGTGGTATCGTGCGATTCGTGCGATGGACTTGTGTCTACGGTTTCCTGCTTGACCTCTTTCAAATTGCTCCAACCGCCTTTCTTGCCGGATTTACTCGTGTAAAGATGTATACGTGGGCGCTGTGCCACAACGTTTCAGCGCTCTACGAATTACTGAAGGTACCCCAACCACTGCTGTTGACGCTCGACCATCGTATCGACAAGCTCGGGGACACGCGCGCACACGGGCACCACAGGGTTGACGAGCAGCGCCTGAATCGCCAGATCCTTGCTCTTGCGGAGAATCGCCTCGGCGGTGAGATCGTAGACGCCCGTATAGTTGCGGAGGAGGGCGGCGAAGCCTCTGGGATAATCCGGGAATGCGATACCCTCGACGCCCTTCTCGGATACGCGGGCCGGTACTTCTACGGCCACGCTTTCCGGCAGACTGGGAATAAGGCCTGCGTTCATCAGGTTCACCGCAGCTTCCTCGTACCCGGAATTTCCGAGTATGCCTTCGATGATGGGCACCACCCGCTCCTTGACCCTGAGTTCGATCGTGGGCGTGAGCATACGCAGAGAAGCGCGGTACAGCATGTAGAAGTCGAGTATCCCCTTATGGTCCGCAACTTCGTGTGCCCACTGGATATATTCGCCGATGTGACTGTCCGACGTGATGGGTAAAAGGTGAAAGCGTTCGAGTATCTGACGAAAGAGACGTCGGTCTGACCACTGCCTCGACGAGATCGTCCGCCCGATGTCCGGCATGGCGGTTTTGCCTTCTGTCTGAGGAATCTTGCCGGTGGTTTGGATGTATTCGAGGATGTCGGAGTACCCCGGCAGGTTTTCGAAGAACGCAGGTGCCTTGGCCAGGATATCGGGGTAGGCATCTGTCCCTGTGTCGCGGTATCTGGCGGAGACGAGCACGCTGAAGTGGTTGAGGCCTGCGGCCCTGAGCGCCAGTCGCTCGAAGGGCACGCCGAGCATGGCCGGCAGATAGCGCTCGAGCGAGGAAATCTCGTGGCAGAGACCTATGAATTTCATCTGCGGAAATTTTCGTAGGACCGTGGTGGTAATCGCCGTCATCGGGTTCGAGAAATTGAAGATCGTGGCCTCGGGGCAGAGCTCGGCACAGTCCTGGCAGATATCGAGAATGGGCGGGACGATACGAAGGGCATGGAAAAGTCCACCTGCCCCGCCGTTTTCGCCGTAGACTTGCGGAATGCCGTACTGCAGGGGGATCATCCAGTCTTGATCCCAGAGCTCGAATCGGTTTCCCACCTCGATGGAGATGATGACAAAGTCGGCGCCCTTGAGCGCCTCGCGGCGATCCGTGTGCGCCGAGAGCGAAAAATCGAGGTTGTGGGCAGCCACAAAGGCCTTGCCCGCCTCGAGCACCCTGCTCAGCGACGCTTCGTTGATGTCCACGAGCTCGATATGTGAGCCCTTCAGGAATGCGCTCGAGAAGATGTCGCCGAGTGTACCGAAGCCGAACTGCGCACTGCCTGCGCCGATAAGCACGAGTTTCATCGCGTCTTCCTCCGAAATTCTTTTTTGTGAGAGTGATCAGGCAATCTATGTCCGCCCGAGATACTTCTGTTTCCACAGGGGACCAAAAATCGCCTCGAGTTCTGTATCGTAGTGTAGCATGGCCTTCTGATATTGTGGATCCTGCAAGGCCTCGGCCGCGGCCTCATCTATGGGTTGGGGGTTGGTCTGGTGCAGGATGTCGAGCATGTCGGCGTAATGATCGCGCATGGGGCAGGGTAAAACCCAGTTGCCTGTGTACGTATCGCCGGTCATGGCGTAGTTTTTTTGCCACTTTTGGAGAGACTCGAAATAGGGCGAAGTCAGTACCTCGCTCAGCTCTCCCCCGTGCGAGTAGATCTCGTTGATGTTGCCAGCGGCGTAGGGGTTGAACACGCAGGGCGTCACATGGCCTGACCAGTCGATATACAGATACCCGCCGCCGCGTATCCTCCCTGCCGAGATACACCCATTGCTCATGGTTCCGCCGTTCCAGAAGTCGGCGATGAAGTATTTTTCATCTTTTATGAGGCTGAACATACGGTTGTACATGTCGAAGCGCTGCTGGGCGGTCGGCACCAGATCCATCGAGGCGCGACCGATCGGCATGAGCTGGAAAATCCAGAAATAGAGGGCGCCGAGCTTTGTGTAGAATTCCGCGAGCTCCCTGCTCGGGATGATGTGCGCATTCTCCTTCGTCGCGGTGAGCGAGACACCGAAGGGTACCCCTTCGGCGAGCAGGTACTCCATCGCTTTTAAAATTTTTTTGTAAACGCCTTTGCCGCGCCGCGCATCGGTTTCAGCCTCATATCCTTCGACCGATATGGCCGGCGTAATGTTCCCCGCCTCCGCGAGCCTGCGGGCCATCGCCGCATCGATGAGCGTGCCGTTGGTGTACATGAGAAAGTAGTTGTCCTGATGCTTCAGCGCAAGATCGAATATCGTCTTGCCCTCGCTCTGGTACAGGAGCGGTTCTCCCCCCGAGATGACAGTGAAGACCGCGCCCCACTTTTCGGTCTTTTCCTGGATTATTCTGTCGACTACGTCGAACGCAAGTTTTTCATGGCTGGCCGCGTCACTATTGGCGTAACAGCCGGCACAGTGGAGATTGCAGAATTTGGTGGGGCTTACGACGAGGAAGCGCGGGGGGCCGAAGCCATAGCGCTGTGTAAAGGCTTCTTCGCGGGCCGCGGTTTTTTCGATGGCGTCGAACATTGCGGGCAGCACGCGCTCCACGAGCGATTGCCTAAAAACCGGACTTTGTTGGGCATTCGAGAGCGCGGCATCGATCGCCTTGATGAATGCCCTGGTGATGTAGAATTTGTCGAGTTGCACCTGTCTCGGATATTCCTTAAACGACAGAGACGAGCGGTAGGTCGACCACTCGAAGATCTTCATAATGATTTTTCTCAAGGTTGGCTTGTCGAACAGCGAATCGATCGTGGCGGGCGACACATGGATAAGTTTGTTGAACGCGATGCTGTCGGCTCTCTTGACGGCAAGCGAATCTTCTCCAGGAGACTTCATGGCGGATTCCACAATGCAACCTCCGTTCTCACGCGCTACTCTACAGAATATATTTCTTTCCTGCCAAAGTCAGCAAGGATCCAGGTGCACGAGGGTGCACGACAAATTAGTTGCCTTTTTTTAAATTGCTATACAGAAATGGAAAACCGTACTGTCATGGCGCCAATCCCGGGGGAAAAGGCCATGGGCTCAGTTGGTCTCTTACACGGACGATCAAGGGGGAAACCGTTACTAAAATCATTCCTCCATCAGTCGTCGAAATTGACGATGAACTTGCCCCCTGAACCGTAAATCGCCGGGGCACAAACACTCGGGGACGGAGGGCAAGGACTTTTGTGACGGTCGTCGGGGAACTGACTCAAGAGCGCTCTTCCTATTATTGTGAGGATTGTCACCACGGATTCTTTCCCCGTGAAGAAGTATTGGGATTGGGACAAGAGTTGTTCTCTCCCGGTATTCGGCGAATGGTCGCTTTTACTGCTGCTTCGCTCAGTTTTCAAGAATCCAAAACGCTATTTTTGATGAGTGTCCGCGCGGCATCCCGAAATAAGACCCAGCTGGCGGGAAAATGAATATTCGCCTTCACGCAGGTTGTATCTGCAAATATTTCATCGAAGCGCAGAGCCGTCTCCCGATACAGCAGTTTCTCAGCTTCTTTTTTATTGGCAACCGCACGATTTAACTCATGAATGAGCTGGGTAATCTCCTCATCTGAAAAGAGCTTGACACTAGCACTGTCGGCTACACGAAGCGATACGGCGCGTAAGGATAGTCCGGTAAGTCCCAGGAGAATACCGTACCGAAGTGCCTGACGAATTCGTCGATACAAACTTTGTTGGCGTTCTCTGGACAAAGGGGAATCCACATCCCTGATTTTCTTGCCCTTTTTCGGTTCGAAAAATAATGATGCATTGCGTTGTTTTTACTGTTAGAATTCAATACCCTTACGGGCTTCAATTCCATTGTTGAAGTAGTGTTTTATCTCTTTCATTTCAGTTACTAAATCGGCAATTACCAGTAGTTCGCTGGGGGCATATCGACCAGTAAGAATGATTTCCATTTCCGATGGTTTGTTTTTTAATAATTCAATCAGGCTGGTTATTTCGATTAGGTGATAGTATAAGGCAATGCAAATTTCATCGAAAATTACCACGTCGTACATGTTCTTTAACACAAATTCAGACATTTCTTCAAAACCTCGTTGTGCCAGCCTTATATCGTCCTGTGTAGGTTTGTTTACGATAAAGCAATCGCGTCCATATAGTTTAACAGTAATTTCAGGGAATTGTTTTAGGGCATCGTGTTCTGAATAATGCATACCTTTTACGAATTGTCCAATAAAAATGGATTTGCCAGCGCCAGCTGCGCGTATAGCCAGTCCAATGGCTGCGGTTGTTTTACCTTTACCGTTACCCGTGTAGAGGTGTATGTATCCGTTTTGATGATTTTCTGTGTTCATGTTTACTACCTTTATAGTATTTATTGATAATTCCTGTATTTTCAATGACATTGTTTCCTTTATTATTTACGATGAACTTGGTCTAGTTATGCTGTCAATGAGAGAATTTTGCCCATTTAGACATAAGGGAATCAATGGTAAACAACTGTATTCCTTCGATCTTGGCTCTATTTTCTAGATCAATAGTAAATCCGCTGCGAGCAAATAGAGCGAATTGAACATCCTTTATTTCATGGTCTTTCGTCAAAATCTCAACCTTTTGCTTGAGATCATCCAAAACACGTGTACCAATCGGATGGACTGTCCATTTACACTCTCCCACTAGGGCGATCTTTTCGGAAAGATTGATCGCGAGAACATCAATCGCTGCGTCGCGATTCCACCATCCCCCGATCCGCTCAGGCAAAAATCCCAATTCGCCTGCTTGCGCTAGACGTCCAGTGAATGTTATTGCTGCTTCCTCAAAGGCAGTAGCGACAAAATTATCCAAATCTGGCTGAATCCGCTGCTGAAGGATCGCATCCGCTAATCCAAGATCAAGACTGCTTTGATTGGGATGAACATAGCGAAACCAGAAACGCAGGAAATGGTCGTCAATGTGGTAAATTCCTTTTTTACTCTTTTCTGGTTGCGTTTCGGTGGCTGGCACACGCCGGGTAATTAACCTCATTTGCTGTAGAATATCCAAATAGCGGGCAACAGTCGTTACATCCCCTATACCAGCGCCTTGTGCAATCTCGTTTAAACGCGTTCGACCTTGCGCGATTGCCCTCAAAATGGAAAAATAATTACGCGGTTCTCTCAGCTCCTCCATGAAAAGTAGACGTGGTTCATTGAAAAGCGTACCGCTTTGCGCATCCAAAATATGTTGCCGAATATTGGAATAAATATCCTGGTTGTCTTGGAACGTGCGCAGATAATAGGGCATTCCACCAACAACCGCCCATGTGATGAATTTTTCTTCAGCGGAATAGCTTGGGAAAAAGAGCGCTGAAGAGGCCAGGTCCATGGGACGCAGGAGCGTGCTGGCTGTTTGCCGTCCATACAAAGGAGCCTGATAATTGAGTACTTCTGTTTCCATCATACCAATATAGGATCCGCACAAAATCATCATGATTTGTGTGTTCTTGAGTTTTTCATCCCATACTTTTTGCAGAATGGATGGAACGGCTTTATTCCCGCTCATCAAATAGGTGAATTCATCCAGAACAATGATCGGTTTGGGGTGCATGGGGAGTTCGATCAACGCCTGGAATGCTGATTCCCAGGAAGGGAACGTAAATCCTGATGGAGCTTCTGCGTGAGTGAAACCGTACACCTGTTGAGAGAATGTAGCCAATTGCTCCGAATCACTGCTTAATGTGGCTATAAAAAAGATGTGCGGTTTATCTTCACAAAATGCACGTAACAGTTCCGTTTTTCCGACTCGGCGGCGGCCGTACAAAACGAAAAGTTCTGCCTGATTGGATCGATATCGTTGCTCCAATAAGTCAAGTTCTATCTTTCGGTCAATGAACATGGTTCCCTCCACGAGAAGGAAAATTATCGAATACTAATCACAATTATTATAAATATGATTAGTATAATATACAATCAATACAGCGACCTGACATGGTCGAAGACGTCGTGGAAAACTCAGGCGCTAGCCTCGCAGAAGCGCCACGATCAGCACGAGAACCGCGAGCGCGACGCGGTACCACACGAAGACTGCCGTGGAGTGCTTTTTGAGATAATCGAGAAGGTACTTGATACAGAGAAATCCGCTGACCGCGGCGGCCACGAAGCCGATGGGAAAGATGGCGAGCTCCGCACCAGCTACGGCCCCTGTGTTGATCTGTGTGACTAGATCGCGAAGGCTCTTTAGGCCTGCGCCCGCGATGATCGGCGCGGAGAGCAGAAACGAGAAGCGTGCGGCGGCTTCACGTTCGAGGCCGACTGCAAGACCAGCGGTGATGGTGGCACCTGAGCGCGACACGCCGGGGATGACCGCGAAGGCCTGCGCGATACCGATATAGAGAGCATCGCGGCTATTTATCTGACCAAAGCTCCTCTGATGGCGCGCATATTTGTCGGCAAGCCACAGCAGGAGCGCCAGCGTGGCGATTGCGCCGGCCATAAAGAGCATCGAACCCTGCGGTATGGGGTTCGAATGGAAGGCCTCGCTGACCTTCGACTCCAGCAAGAGGCCTGAGATGCCCCCAGGGATACAGGCGAGGAGGATGAACCACGCCATGCGGCGGTCTGGATCGTCGCCGATCTTGAACTGTACTACGCTCTTGAACCACGCCCTGATGAGCCGTGCCCAGTCCGAGGCAAAGAAGAGGAGGACTGCGAGCAGTGTCCCGAGGTGCAGCGCGATATCGAAGGTCAGGCTCGTCAACGCGGGGTTGTCCCACCCGAAGAGCCATGGAACGATGACGAGGTGCGCCGAGCTCGAAATAGGAATGAATTCGGCAAGCCCTTGAACGATACCGAGGATGATCGACTGGACAATGAGCATTGCGTGTTTCCTCCGTTTCTAGTGCTGTCCACTTTCTACTGTATTTGTAGTGTGTGCACAAGGCTATCTGCCATGGATAGGGTAGGCACAAGGTTGGAAACACTATCATCTGGGGCATTCGACACCTCTTGCCATTTTTGCGTGTTTTTGGATACTGTTACCTATGATAGCCTGTACCCGGCATTGGTGCGGTACGGGAGAGGGGATGCTGCAATGATTCTGCAGAAGGCATTCAACCCGGCGACGATTAAAATCGGACTCGAGAGCGAGGATAAGGCCGAAGTACTTGAAGAGCTGACCGATCTGCTCTCGAAAAATTATCTCCAAGGACAGACGTTCCCGCGAGAGGCTGTGCTCGAAGCTCTCTGGGCCCGCGAAAAGAAGATGTCCACCGGCATCTATAAGGGAATCGCCGTGCCCCACGCGACTGTCGAGGGGATCGATACGCTCCGCGGCGTGATCGGTATTTCAAAAAAAGGAATCGACTACGAGTCTCTGGACGGAAGTCCCGTCTACCTTGTGTTTCTGCTGGTGTCTCCTCCGGGCGAAGCAGAGCAGCACCTCAATGCCCTCAAGAAGATTGCGCTTCTGATTCAGGATCCGCTTTTTCTCGAAAACGTATTGGAGGCTTCCACACCGCAGAAGGTGTATTCTATAATCCAGGAATTTGAAGAGAGACTGTAGAGGAAATAGAATAGCCCGCAGACTTCGAGATTTTTCTGTGTGATTCCACCGTAGGGCTTGAGAGCGCCGATGGGACCGCACTTTTCTGTACCCTCCATAAGGGATATGGAGAAGAGGTGTACCATGGATTCAGTCGAGAGTATCGACAGATTAGTGGAGATCGAGCATCAGGCGGCAGCCATCATTCACGACGCCGAAGAAAAAGCCTCTAAGATGCTGCTCGATGCAAAAACCAGGGCCGAATCGTTACAACAGCAAAAGATCATAGAAGCGCGCAAAAAATTCGAGGCTGATTATGCAGCCTATCTGGAATCTCTCCAGAAACAAGTCCAACAAGAAATAGACGACTATAAGAAAAAGCTCAGTACCATTTCTCTCGATCATGCCGCCATCACAACGACACTGAGGGGTTTCTTGGAAACGGAAGCGTGATATGGCGCAATCTCTCGAATTTGCCTATCTCTATGCGCGAGTCTGTGGAGCCTTTTCGAAAATGCAGCTGGGCGAGACGGCGCGCGGACTTGTGCAGCATAGCTCGGGCAGCATCATGGCCCTCTGGAAACAGCTGTTCAACGAGGAGCCGCCAAGCCTACCAGAGACCAAGCTTCTCTTTGAGGCAGAGCGCAGAATCCTAGCGCGGGCGAATGCTTCTTTTTTGCGGCTTGTCGGGCCGTTTTCCGAGTCGAGCGAGCTCATCCATGCGCTGCTATCGAAATATGAGATAAGTGCCATAAAATCCATGATCTTCAGAATCCGCGCCGGCGAGCCGAAGCCCGAAGACCTTTTGTACAGCTCTCCTGTCATCGAGCAGGCCCTCGCCAACTGGCCAAGAATGACGGACATGTTTTCAAAGACACCCTACGCATGGTTGGATTTCCGAGCGCTCGACGATATCGCCGTCGCGGAGAACCGCCTGGATCAGCAGTACTATCTCGGGCTCTGGAATGCGGCAAGCAGGATTCCACGCCGGAAGAACGGCGCGATGCTCGACCTCATTCGATGGGAGATCATCTATCAGAATGTGGTCTGGGCGCTACGGGTGAGGCGCTATTACGGTATGGCCAGGCAGAATGTGACCGCAATGTTGGTCGATGTGAAGAGCGTCGACACGATATCGCTTGCCATGGAGACCTTTCAATACGACATCGACAACCTTGAGTCCTTTTCGTCCTGGCCTCTCAAGAAATTACTCTCCACCCAAACCGGTCCGGGCCTGGATGTGCCAATGCTGGAAATTCGTGTGCAGGAAGACCTTTTCTCGAAAGTTCGACGGGGCCTTCATTTATATCCATTTAGCTATACGCCGATCTATTGCTACTTCAAGCTTTTGGAGTATGAGATGTCGCTGCTCGTGGCTGTGCTCGAAAGCGTACGATTCGGTGTATCCCCTGGTGAAAGCGTGAAATATATGTGGATTCCCGGAGGAGAACCAGCATGAGCACCGTCAGCATGAGGAGAGTGGAACTACTGCTGTTTAAATCCGATATCGATGCGGTGTTGAAATATCTCGGAAGCCAGCAATGTTTCCAGATCATTTATCCCGACGAGCTCGATCGCCTTGCGCGCGAGAAGCTGTCGGGCGCCGTACCCTCCGATGAGGAGAAAACTCTTCTTGGCCGACTCGACGAGGCTCAGCGCAAACTGGACTTTATCGGCACGTTCTTCGGTCTAACCGCTCCCCTGAATATTGTGCGGGATACCCACCTGCCGGACGAGGAAATGCTCTCGAAGATAGACATACTCTATGAGCGATGCACGTCGATCAAGGAAAACATCGAGGAAGAAAAGGCGAAGGTCGATCAGCTGGCAGAGTCGATCCATGAGGTCAAGGCCTTTGCGGGGCTTTCGCGTCCCTTTGACGAGTTGGAAAAATTCTCCTTTGTGTCGGTCAAGATAGGGAGAGTTCCGCCGGAAAAAATCACTTCGCTCCGCAAGGTGCTCGGCACGAGGGCTGTCGTCGTGTCGCTCGACGACGAGGGCACCATTCTTGCGGCGGCGAGCCGCAAGGGCCGCTTTGCGCTCGAGACTGAATTAGCGAGGGTCGGTTTTGAGAAAAAGAACGTGCCTGCAGACCTCCAAGGGGTGCCTTCGGAAATGATAGCAGCGCTCGAGCGCGCCTACGATGCAGAAAAAATCCGTCTCGAGACGCTGCTGAATGAAAAGCAGGCCCTCGCAGCGCAGTATGGCGAACTCTGGCAGAATATGCTGTGCTCAGTGCGGCTGAAACAATCGCTGATCCTGGTCGAGCACAAGCTTGAGAGCACACAATGGGTGTATCGCCTCTCGGGCTGGGTCCCCGCAGATCGTGTGGACCATATGACCAAGGACCTCCTTTCCATGCTCGAAAACCGCATTTCGATCCGTATTTTCGACCCTCTGGAGAGCGTAAAGAAAAAAGAGAACGAGAAGAGAGAAGAGGTCCCGGTGCTCCTTAAGCACAATGCCTTTGTATCCGCTTTTCAAGGCATCGTGCTCTCATACGGCACACCGCTGTATGGCGACATCGATCCCACACCGCTCGTCGCATTCTTTTTTACGCTTCTGTTCTCGATCATGTTCGGCGACGTGGGGCAGGGAATGGTGATCGCAGCCCTCGGCCTGGCCATGCGAAAGGCGAAGAGGGGTATCCTCGCCGGCTATGCGAAGTATGCGGTCGCCTTCATATCGGCGGGCCTCGGGTCCATGGTGATGGGGCTCCTCAACGGTTCCTTCTTCGCGAACGATACGCTGCTTATCCCTCTGGAGCGCGTGCTGACAGGATTCTTCTTGGGAACGCCGAAAGATCGTTTTATCCAAATCATGCCTCAGGACAACATCTTGTCGATGTTCTACTTTTTCGGCTTTACCCTAGGTGTCGGGGTGATCATCAACAGTGCAGGGCTCATCGTCAACATGATAAACCTTGTTCGGCGGAAGGAGTACAGCGAAGCCTTTTTCTCGAAGACGGGGCTGGCTGGTTCGCTTTTCTTTTGGTGGGCCATAGGAATGGTGCTGAGGCTGATCCTTGGGGGCAAGCTCGGCCCGATCGATGTAGTGGGGTTGGGACTTCCGCTGTTGGCCCTATTTTTCGCCGAACCTTTGAAAGCGGTGGTGGACCGCGCGCAGGGGAAGGAGCACGGGGAACAGCTCTCTCTCTCGAGTGCTCTCATCGGTGGAGCCGTCGAGCTGTTGGAGAGTATTATCTCCTTTGTCTCCAATAGCCTCAGTTTCCTGCGTGTCGGAGCTTTTGCCGTCGCGCATGGGGTTTTGTCGTTTGTGATCTTCACCATAGGAGACTTGGTGCAGGGAAGCTCGGCCGCGGGGGTGGCATTCGAAATTATTGTGTATCTGATCGGCAACGCGGTCATCATAGGGCTCGAGGGGCTCATTGTGACCATTCAGGTCATACGGCTTCAATACTACGAGTTTTTCTCGAAGTTCTTTACCCGGACGGGGAAGGAGTTCAAGCCGGTTCGCTTTGTAGAGTGAATGAGATGATGTGGTGAATATTGGTTAGGTCATTGTACATAAAGGAGATATGAAATGAAAAGGAAATTGCTGGTCGGTATTCTGGCATTCGCATCTTCGGCGGCGGCATTCGCTCAGAGCACAGATGCCGCCACGGCGGTCGCTGCGACGGGGCAGACGATAAAGTATTTGGCTGCAGCGATCGCCGTCGGCACGGCAGCGATCGGCGGAAGCTTCGCCGTCGCAAAAATCGGCGCAGCGGCTGTCGGTGCGATGGCGGAAAAGCCCGAGCTGTCGGGCAAGGCACTTCCCTATGTCGGCCTTGCGGAAGGTATTTGCCTGTGGGGTTTTTTGGTCGCCGTGCTCATCCTGTTTCTGTGAGAGACGGGTGGCGGCGGGTAAGCCCCGCCTTTTGCCCGAGGGGTTGTTGTGGCAGAGATTTTTGCATTGGCTGAAGAAGAAATTCTCATTGGATTCGGAATGATCGGCATAAAGGGTAAATTCGTGACAGGCCGAGAGGATGCCATCGCCACGTTTCAGGGCATCGTGCGGGATAAAACCTGTATGGTCGACGGCAGAAGCATAGACCTCTCCGACTGTAAGATGCTCATCCTGAGCGAAGACGTCTCGGATATGATCGGGGACGAACTAGCCAAATGGCAGTTGAACGGCGCCTTCCCGCTTATCGTCGAAGTTCCGCCGCTGTCGGGCACATCGAAGCAGTACACGCGCCTCATCGACGCGGTGCGTCAGGCAATCGGCATCAAAATTCAATAGAGAACACAGCAGAAGAAGGAAAGAGCATGGAAGAGATCAGAGGCATAGAGGCACTTGCAGAGGAGATTCTGAACGATGCACGAAAGCGTGCCGACCGGATCCTTCGCAAGGCCGAGGAAGATGCCAGGGTAGTGGAGGCGCAGGCCGATCGGAAGATACAGCAAGCCTTGGAGGCCCTCGAGCGCGAATATCAGACTAAGCGAGAGGCAGCCGCACGAGCGATGCGTGCGCATCTTCCGCTCGAACAACAGAGGCTCGATATCGAGTATCGCGATGCAGCGCTGCGCAAAGCCTTGCAGGATGCGCTCGCCGCAGTGGATCCCCGCCTTTTCGGGGCGTGGTGTGTGCGACGTCTTAGACGGGCGGCCGAACTGGTTCGGAGTTCCGTGGCGAACGTGATGGTGTGTGGGCTCGACTCCTCAGCGGAGCAAGATCTCAGGGCGCTGTTCGCCGATAGCCCTTCGGTTTCGGTCGAAGTGTCGACCTCGATGAAATCCCGCGGCCTCTCGGTGAAGCCTTCGGATGACAGCTACCATATTTCGATCACTCAAGACGAGCTCGTGGCATGGCTGCTCGATGAGAAGCGAGGAGAGCTTGGCGCCGCATTGTTTGGGAGTACCCAATGAGCACAGGATCGATCATCAGAATTTCAGGCCCTGTCGTCTATGCCAAGGGCCTTGCGGGTGCTGGCCTCTACGATGTCGTCAAGGTCGGCGCGGCAGGCCTCATCGGCGAAATCATAAAACTCAAAGGGGACCTGGCCACCATTCAAATCTACGAGGACAACACGCTGATGCGCGTGGGCGAGCCGGTGGAGTGCCTGCATAGGCCACTGTCGGTCGCGCTGGGGCCCGGGCTGATCGGCTCGATCTACGATGGTATCCAGAGGCCACTGCCTATGCTGAAGGGCCTTTCCGGGGCGTTTCTGAAGCCGGGGCTTGCCGGCGAGCCCCTCGACTGCCGAAAAGAGTGGCACTTTGTGCCTTCGATCAACAAGGGGGATCCCATCGCTCCCGGCACTATCTTTGGCACCATTCAAGAGACAGATTCGATCCAGCACCGTCTGATCTTCGACGCCTCGGTGCCGGCAAGTACGGCAGCCTATGTCGCGTCGGAAGGCGACTATACCCTCTCTGCCACGCTCGTCGGTGCCAGCGACGGCAGAAACTACACCGCCGTGTCCTATTGGCCGGTCCGAACGCCGCGCAAATTCAAGGAAAAACAGGTGACGCGCGAGCCGCTCGTGACGGGTCTGCGGGTCATCGATGTGCTCTTTCCCATTGCAAAGGGGGGCAGCGCGGCCGTGCCCGGCGGGTTCGGCACGGGCAAGACGATGACCCAGCATGCCATCGCCAAGTGGTGCGACGCCGACATCATCGTCTACATCGGCTGCGGCGAGCGCGGCAATGAGATGACCGAGGTGCTCACCGAGTTTCCGACCTTAATCGACCCCCGTACAGGCCGTTCGCTCATGGAGCGCACGATCCTCATCGCAAATACATCGAATATGCCGGTCGCCGCGCGCGAGGTCTCGATATACACAGGCATTACGATCGCCGAATATTACCGCGACATGGGCTACCACGTGGCGGTCATGGCCGACTCCACCTCGCGCTGGGCCGAGGCCCTCCGGGAACTCTCCGGCCGGCTCGAGGAGATGCCTGCGGAGGAGGGTTTCCCCGCCTACTTGCCGACCCGCCTCGCGGAGTTCTACGAGCGGGGAGGCATGGTCACGACCCTCGAAGGCAAAAAGGGCTCCGTCACCATCATCGGTGCAGTCTCGCCGCCCGGGGGCGATTTTTCAGAGCCTGTAACGCAGCACACGAAGCGCTTTATTCGATGTTTCTGGGCACTGGACAGGGACCTCGCGAATGCGCGCCACTATCCGGCGATCTCGTGGAACGATTCCTACAGCGAGTACACCGAGGACCTTATCGCCTACTGGGACGCCATCGACTCCGCCTGGGACAGTCTCCGTTCAAAGACCATGGAGATTCTGAAAAAAGAGCGGCGGCTGGCGGACATCGTGAGGCTTATCGGACCGGATGCCCTGCCCGACGAGCAGCGTCTCATCCTCCTCACCGCCGATATGATCAAGGCCGGTTTTCTTCAGCAGAGCAGTTTCGACAATGTCGACATGTACTGTGCACCGCCAAAACAGACGCTGCTGCTCACCTGTATTCTTACCTTCCATGAGCTCGCCGAACAGGCAATCGAACATGGCTCGCCGCTCATCAAGATTTCGGCCCTTCCCATCCGCGAGAAGATCATTCGATTGAAGAGTTCGCTCGAGAACGAGAGGGTGCAGGAAGGGCAGGCGGTGATTCAGGAAATCCGGGCTGCATTCGCGCAGCTCGGCACGATGGCACAAGGAGCGGTTTCAGCATGAGAGGTGTGGAATATCATGGCATTTTACGGGCCGACGGCCCCATCGTCATTGCCGAACGCCGGGAGAATGTCGGTTTCTCAGAGCTTGTGCGCGTCAGGGATCGCAGCGGCCAGTATCGCCTGGGGAGGATTGTCGACATCTCCGAGCAGGCGGTCGCCGTCCAGCTTTTTTCGGAGAACACGGGCATTTCGATCGATGACTCCTGGATCGAGTATCTCGAAAAACCGCTGACGTTCAGGGTCGGAGACGGTCTCGTCGGGAGGATATTCAACGGCCTCGGCGAGCCCATCGACGGCTATCCTCCTCTCATGTCCTCCGATTTGCGAGACATCAACGGCCAACCCATCAACCCGAGTGCCCGCGTCTACCCGCGCGACTTCATCCAGACAGGCATATCCGCCATCGACGGCATGAACACCCTTATCCGCGGCCAGAAACTCCCGATCTTCTCGGGCAACGGTCTGCCGCACAATAGGCTCTCGGCCCAAATCGTGCGCCAGGCGAAGGTCTTGAGCGGAGAGAGCCAGTTCGCCATCGTGTTCGCCGGCATGGGCATCAAGTACGACGTGGCGCGCTTTTTCATCGATTCCTTCGAAAACTCGGGTGTTCTCACGCGTGTCGTCATGTTCCTCTCCCTCGCGGACAGTCCCTCGATCGAGCGCCTCGTGACGCCGCGCACCGCGCTGACCGCGGCCGAGTATCTGGCGTACGAGAAGAACATGCATGTGCTCGTCGTAATGACCGACATGACGAACTACTGCGAAGCGCTCCGCGAGGTCTCTGCCGCGCGCAACGAGGTTCCTTCGCGGAAGGGTTATCCCGGCTACCTTTATTCGGATCTCGCCTCGCTCTACGAGCGCGCGGGCAAGATCGAAGGGTGCGAGGGCTCCATTACGCAGCTGCCCATCCTCTCCATGCCGAACGACGACATCTCCCACCCTATTCCAGACCTCACTGGCTACATCACCGAAGGGCAGATAGTTCTGGAGCGCGAACTGGCGCAGCGCGGCATCTATCCGCCCATCGCGGGTCTGCCCAGCCTTTCGCGCCTCATGAAGGACGGGATCGGCGAAGGTATGACGCGCGAGGACCATAGGGACCTTGCCGCGCAGCTTTTTTCTGCATATGCGTATGTCAAGACCGTTCGCGATCTGGCTGCGATAATCGGCGAAGAAGAACTTTCCGACAGAGACAAAGTATTTCTTCATTTTGGTGATCGCTTTGAGCGGGAATTCCTGGCTCAGGGCGAATTCGAAAACCGTAGCATAGCACAGACGCTCGACCTTGGGTGGAACATGCTCTCGATCCTCCCCGAATCGGAGCTAGTGCGGATTCCTCCTACGCTCATCGAGAAGTATCTGCCGCACGCCGAAGCGTCTAAGCCGAAGGAGTGATATGGTATGGCTGAGCCAATGCCTGCGCCGACCAAAACGAATCTCATAAAAGAAAAGCGCAATCTCCAGCTGGCCTTACAGGGGTATGACCTCCTCGAAAAGAAGCGCGAAATCCTCATCATCGAGCTCATGAAGCGCATGGATTCCCTCGAACTGCTCGAGCAGGAGATCGCCAAAAAAACAGAGGAAGCCTATGCCGCCCTGCGCAAAATGCTGCTCTCGGTCGGTCGCGAGCGCGCGCGTACGATCTCCTCTCTGCCTGTGCGCGATATCAGACTCAGCGCTTCTTCCATCAATGTGAGCGGAATGCATCTGCCGACGCTCGAGGTGCACGCGAGTGCCCCCGTCCTTCACTATTCTTTTATGAATTCATTTGCCGTATGTGACGAAACCGTGATAAAGTTTACAGAGCTCCTCGACATGCTTTCGACAGCGGCAGGCATGAGGTCCATCGTGTGGCGCCTTGCACGGGAGGTTCGTAAAACACAGCGGAGAGTGAACGCGCTGGACAAGATGGTGATTCCCCGTTCGAGAGAGGTCGTGAAATTTATCGACAGCTCGCTCGACGAGCGGGAGCGTGAATCGCTGTTTGCGGTCAAGATGCTGAAACAGCGGTTATCCGAACAGGATTGACCATGAAAAAGATACTGGAAACCGTCCTGGTGGCGATCAATGGCTCTGATGCCTCTATCTTCGCATTCAAATATGCACTTGCGCTCAAAAAGGCCTTGGGATCGAGAATCGTCGCCTGCTATGTCGTCGATACCGCAACCATCAGGCAGCTGGGGCTATCCAGGATTTTCGTGCCTGAAGAGACCGAAGAGTACGAACGCAACCTAGAGAGCTCCGGCCAACGCTATCTGAACTTCTGTTCCGAACTTGCGCACGACAAGCAGCTCACCATCGAGACGGTCATCCGCAAGGGATCGGTATCGGGCGAAATCGTAAAGTACTCCATCGAGCTCGGTGCCGACGTGATCATACTCGGTGGTAATCCGGCGGATGCCCTGTACCGCGACGCGATCGCCGACGCGAACCGTGAAATCCTGAAAAATGCCCGCTGTCCAGTGCTCTTCGTTAAACCGCCACTCGGCGATGACCTCTACAAGTCAATCTAAGATCCCAGCTATGTGGTGGTAGACGCTCACCTGGTCCCCCTGTTGTATTTTTTGATTTTGGGATTACACTATATATATGTTTGTTTTTGTCGGAATAAGAGAAACGCATGATTACGCTTAAAGACTATACCTTGGCTGAAGTGCCCGCATTGAGCGGGGCGCGGTTTGGAATGCGGCCCGCGCTTTCGATGGTGGGAGGGGCGGTCTATACCTATCGCGATTTTGAACGGATAACCAGGGGAATTGCGGCTGCACTGATTGCCGAGGGTGTGAGGAAAGGCGATCGAGTCGCCCTGCTCGCGGAGAATTCTCCTCATTGGGTGATGACCTATTTCGGCATTGTGAGGGCGGGCGCGATTGTGGTGCCGATTCTGACCGAGTTCACACCCACTCAGATATCCAACATTATTCAGCATGCCGAAGCCCGCATCGTGTTCGTCTCCGACAAACTGCGCCCCAAGCTTGAGGCCTTGCCGGACGACATCGTGGTTCGGGACATACGACAATCCTATGCGCAGTCGGCATCTGCGACAACCTTGCCTGATGTCGCGGCCGACGACCTTGCGATGATCGTCTACACGTCCGGCACGACGGGGCTTTCCAAGGGCGTCATGCTCACGCACCGCAACATTCTGTCGAACGCGACTGCCTGCAAGAGCATCATCACCCTCCGTAGGACCGATCGCCTTTTGTCGATACTTCCCCTCGCGCACACCTATGAATTTACGATTGGGCTGGTGATTCCGCTTCTCTCCGGGTCTCATATCCACTACCTCGACAGGCCTCCTTCGACGACCGTGCTCATCCCCGCGCTGCAGACAGTCCGTCCGACCATCATGCTCTCGGTGCCTCTCGTCATCGAAAAAATCTATCGAAGCAGCATCAAGCCGACGCTCGATGGCATGAAGCTGTATAAGCATACGCTGTTTCGCCCCCTTATCCTTCTCTTTGCGGGCATAAAGCTGAAGAAGACCTTTGGTGGGCATCTTCGGTTTTTCGGCGTGGGCGGAGCTCCCTTGGCCTCCGATGTGGAAGAATTTTTGAAAAAAGCGCGTTTCCCCTACGCCATCGGCTATGGGCTTACCGAGAGTGCTCCTCTTTTGGCAGGCTGTGGTCCGCGCTCCACATTTCTGCGGTCTACAGGGCCTGTGCTCAAGGGAGTCGAGCTCAGGATCGCAGATCCTCGTCCCGAGACCGGCGAAGGCGAGATCCAAGCCCGGGGCCCCAACATTTTTAAAGGCTACTGGCGCGACGAGGCGCACACGCGCGAAGCGTTCACCGAAGATGGGTGGTTCCGCACCGGCGACCTCGGCTATCTCGACAACAAAGGACGTCTCTTTATCCGCGGACGGCTCAAGACCATGATCCTTGGCGCCTCGGGCGAAAACATCTACCCTGAGGAGATCGAGTCCATCATCAACCAGACGCCCGAAGTCGTCGAATCGCTCGTCGTGGAAGAGGAAGAAGGCCTTACCGCTCTTGTCTACCTAAAAAGCGAAGTGCTCGAGAACCTACAAGCCCGCTTTAGAGACAGCATCGATGCTGCAGGCGACCTTGGCTCGCGCGTGGGCGAGGCGATCGCGAATGCGGAAAAATCGGTGACGGGTACCGTGGGCCATGCGGTCGTCGATGCCGAAAAGGCAGTGGAGCAGCTGCTCGAAAACATCCGCAAAGAAGCCAACTCCAAGCTTGCGTCCTTCTCGCGCATTCAACGCGTAAAGATTCACACCGAGCCTTTCGAGAAGACTCCGACACAGAAGATCAAGCGCTTTCTGTATGGAAAGAAAAAGGCAGAGGGCACTAGATAGGCTCGGATGAGGCCTGGGCTCGGGTGAAACCGTGCCGGCCCGTCAAAAGATAGCCGGCCCTGTCGAAACACAGCCGGCACGCCAAAGGATAGCCGACCTTGTCAAAACGCAGCCGGCCCCTATCCGGTCCTCCCTGCATCTTTAAGCCAGTCTTTTATTCAGCCCACAGGTGAGAGGGTGCCATGTTCGAGGATGAGCCCGTCGAGCGGGCCTTCGCCGTCGAAGACCGCTTTCAGTTTGTTATCATCGCTTAGGGAAAACGTGACGGTGATTGAATATTCGGTCGTATCGGGGCCTCCGACTAGATAGTGACCGTTGAAGATATTGCCGCTCATGGTTCCGCCGCCGTAATAGAAATTAGCAAAATTATTCCAGCTTAGATCAATTCCGTATTCGCTCTCTCCCTCGGCGGGGTCCATCAGCGACAGATGGATTGCCGTGATGGTGTCATCGTTGAATTCGGTGTCGGGGAAATCCCACTCTCCCTTGATGTCATCCCACGACATAGTCGGGAAAAGCTCGCACCCTGCAAGCGCCAGCAGGCTCAGCACAATGATGGACACTACAGCTTTTTTCATGTTGTCTCCTTTTCTCTAGAAATACCTATATTCGACCCATCTCGTGCGAGAGGACAAATCGAACTCATTCGATGATGATCTTCAGCTCGGGGAATGCGGCTTCGAATGCTTCCTGTGCGCGGCGGACAATGCCTGCCTTGACCACACCGTTGATCGCCGAACAGGCGGGACACTGCCAGCGAGGCGTCCCGATGGCCAGCCTGACGAGGAGCGTTTTCTGCTGAGCGCTGTACGTCACTTTCTCTACAAGGCCGAGATCGACGATGGGAAGCTCCGACTGCGGCTCCTTGATTCGGGCGAGCACCTCGTCGATTTTTTTCTGCATCTCTAAATCCATACTATGCCTCCTTTGTAGGATCGGGAGGTTTAAGGCCGAGATTCTTTGGGCTTTTCCTGACGGAAATAGTGTGGGCATTGCTCCATGAAGGCTTTCAGATTGCCGGCAATTTCTCCCTTGGTCGGCTTTAGGTACAGGAAGAAGGTTTTGTTGTCGCGGTAACAGCAGAAATGAGAGAGCGAAGATGGATCGGGCATTGCGTCGAGGGTCGCCAAGAGCATCTCTCGCAGATCGGCATAGCGCCAATAGAGGAAGAACGTCTTTCCACCTCGCTCTTGCCGCTCACTGTGCATCTCATTGAGATCCTCGATCTTTGCTCGCTTGAGGTGTGCTTTTTCGATGATATGCGCCTCGCCGACCAGCTTTCTGTCGGTATACAGATTGAGGAAAAAACGATCCGAGCCGCCGATGAGGAGCGAAAAGGGCATATAGAGGAGAGAGTGGCGTGGAAACAGGGTGAAGGTTCCCTTGACTTCTTTCCATGGCTCGCGAAGCTTGTAGGTGAAGTTATGCCCGATCGCGCCGCCGATGTTGATGTACTCCTTGTTCTTCGGCGCAAGGAGATTTTCGGCTTGCATCGACATTGTCTTGCCGAGCCAGCGGTTTTTCTTGAGACCGAAGAAATACTGGATCGTCGTGGCGACACCCAGCGCGGTAATTGCAAAAAGTAGGTAATTATTCATCGCGTTGTCTTTCTTTCGCTAAGGATATGGTTCATGAGCGGTTCGATACCGATGGAGACAAGATCATCTCTCGTAAAAATGCCGTCTCGGGAAAAACTGTACGTGAATTTCGGCAAGTGATGCAGCTCAGCGGGAAGCTCATAAGCCGCCTCCGAAACGCCATGCTTGTTCAAACATAATGCAGAAAGCGGAATACCCAGGCGTTCAAGTTCATCCTTGATGCGCAGGGCCTCATACATAGAAAGTTGGTCGGGATTGACGACGATGTTCATAAAGCTATGTTTGGAGAACAGAACTTCGAGCGCCGCGAGCCTGGTCCTGATGCTCCCCAGCTTGCCGTAGACCTTGTCGTCGCTCTTGTCTACAGTGCCTTTCGCCACCGGGGAGTCGGGATCCAGACGGACGATGGTCTGTCTGTCCTTCAGAATTCGTTCTCTGAGCTTGGTGAGTTCTGCCACCCACAGCCCTGAAATAGTCGGCATCGAAAGAAAGCGCAGCGACAGTGCGGTAGGCGGCGTATCGAATACGACGAAGTCATAGGAAGGAGCGAGCCTGCTGTGAATGTCCTCGATCGCCCACAGAACGGCATATTCTTCTGTTCCCGGAGAATACTTGAGGATACCGAAAAAGGAGTCCAGGTTGAGGGTCATGTTGTAGGAATAGTTGAGCTTGAGTTGCTCTCTGCTCTCTTCCAGATATTTATCCACCCACCATGCGAGGTTCACTTCAAGAGCATCGAGGTTCTTCTCGACATTCTTCGGTTCGCCGTCTAGCTTCACTTTCAGGGAATCGCCGAGGTTGTGGGCAGGGTCGAGGGATGCGACGAGCACGCGCTTCCCGTGCCTGGCCAGGGCGAGGGCCAAGGCGCTCGAGAGAGTCGTCTTACCTACGCCGCCTTTTCCAAGGAAAAAAACACTATCACGCATATAAAGGTCCTTAGTCTATCTCGAGCATGCCCATCAGCACGCCCAAAGGGTCCTGTGCCAGGTCCGCCCGGGCGATCAGCACAATGAGCTCCTTTTCCATATAGGGCAAAAGTTCAATTGCGATGGGAGAGGGAGGTGAAGGAAGCCCTGCAAACCCACCCAGGATGAGCAGGGTAAAAATGTTTTCCAGCTCCTTGAGCTCGAAGTCGAGGATCCCCGTCGCTTTTCCCCTATTTACCTGGGTAAGGGTCTTGAGCGTCGTCTTCAGTATATGACCGAACTGTAAAGGCATCGTCACTCCCTTCGGATTCCGCCGATAACTGCGGCAGTCAATCTGCGCCTCAGTTCCTCACTATAGCTCCAAGGGAATACTATTGGCAAGCTTTGCGCACGCCTCGCTCCCGGAACATTAAAAAAGCCGGAGGGCGCCAGTCCCCCGGCTTTTTCCGTCTTGAATCCATACACACGAGCCCAACGGGCCCAAACCATATGGATGCCGTCGAATTATGCGGCCTCGGCTTTTGTCTTCCAGCTCTTCAAGAACGAGCTGATCATGGAGAAGTTGAGAATCAGCATGAAGAGATTGATAAGCCCCACGACGACGCCTGTAATGACGTTCAAGGTCTTTGCCATGTCCGCGAAGAAGACAGGGATGATGACGATTTCATACCAGATGAGCGCCGCGGTGACCGTGACCCAGAGAAGGGCACCGGGAATTACGACTGCTGCGACATATTTGGGGTTGAGTTTTTTCTTGACCCAGACGGCAACAGTCAGCATGACGACCGAGGCGATCAGTTGGTTCGCGCCGGAGAATGCCGGCCACATCACGGCATAGCCACCCGACCTTGCAAGGAAGATTCCCACAAAGGCGACGACGACCGAGGCGATCCACTTGTTCGAGAGAACCTTGAAGACGCCCGGGCTCTTCTCCTTGAATGGCTCCGCCATTTCCTGGATAAGGTAGCGGCCCAGGCGGTTGGTCGTATCGAGCGTCGTCAGCGCGAAGGTGGACACCCAGACTGCGGTGAAAAGGGTCATGAAGTTCATGGGGAGGAAGGGCAGCTGCGAGCTTACCATCATCGCGAAGGACTGGACGAAGCGGTTGAGCGCCGGGGTTGCCATGAGTTTGTCGCCCAGGGCTGCGCCGCCGAATCCGGCGATGGAGATAATGACGAGGGTCGCGAGGAAGCCCTCGACCAACATAGCACCGTATCCCACAAACAGAGCGTCTTTCTCTTCTTTCAATTGTTTGGAGCTTGTGCCGGACCCTACGAGAGCGTGGAAACCCGACAGCGCGCCGCATGCAATGATGAGAGGAACAGTCGGCCAGAAGGGCGAGGGCTGAAGCGCACCCGCGGGCCCGATGAGGTTCGCGCTGAACGTAGTGAAGGCGGGAATGGAATTGAGAGGCTGGGCGCTGATTATCCCAGCAATGCCGCCGACGAGGAGTCCGAAGTAGAGGAAGAACGAGGACAGGTAATCGCGCGGCTGCAAAAGCAGGTTAACCGGCAACCTCGATGCGAGCACGATGTATACGAAGATGATCAGAAAATACACATCCTTGCTCATCTTGACGGGGAACATGCTGCCGAACCAAAAGGCCAAGATTATCAGCACGAGGCCGATAAGGGAGCCCCAGCCGAGGCCCAGCTTGGATCGGTACATGGCGAATCCTGTGATCACCGCGGCGATGCAGAAGAACACAAAGGAGAAGAATACCCGGCCGTCGGCAGCGAATTGACCGGCGACGATGTCGCCGAATGCGGCCACGATCAGGATGCAAAGAAAGAGAATGAACCATCCGAAGGTCGTACCCGCTCTCTTGCCCATAAGGTCCTGAGCGACGAATTGCACCGAACGGCCATCGTAGCGGACGGATGCCGTCAGCGCAAGATAATCGTGGATCGCGCCAAGGAATATGTTGCCGAACCATATCCACAAAAGTCCAGGCAGCCACCCCCATGCAACGGCCATCGCAGGGCCCGTGATTGGTCCGGCACCGGCGATAGAAGCGAAGTGGTGGCCGAACAAGACATATTTGGATGTCGGCACATAGTCGACTCCGTCCGAGAGCCTTTTCGACGGAGCTTCAGGCGCTTCCTTGCTCTTCAGGAGCTTGTCCCGCAGGTTCCGGCCATACACAAAGTAGAAGACCAGGTAGAGCCCAAGGGCAAACAAAGCAATGAACGTTGTCATGCAGTCCTCCTATCTATAAGAATAGATGTTGTATTGTACCAACAGATTTCATCCGCCGTCAAATGTTTTTTTTGTGGAGATTTGTATTTTCATACTGTTAATGTTTCTTCAGTTACAGATATGTAGTTCATTTGTCTCAAGAATCAGCCGAAAATATTGGTGGAATTAGATATGGAAAAGATACAAGACGTGATGGACCTCGGTGGAGGGTTCTTTCGGGTTGGAGCCTCTCAGCTTGTTGGAGAACTTCAGTCGAATGTGTATCTTCTTGTCGATGATGGCGAGGCTGTATTGTTTGGGCCAGGCGCAATGGTGAATTTCGATGAATTGAAAGAGAATATTCTTAAATATGCTTCTCTTCGACCACTCAGGGCCATTGTCGTCCACCAACAAGAACCGAGTTCATCTTCTGCGCTCATCTATCTCGAAAAAGAAGGTGCACGTCCCACTATCGTCACGCATTGGCGCACATGGGGTCAGCTTCGTTTCTACGGGCTTTCCAGTCAGCCTTACTTCATCGACGAGCATGGCTGGGTCCTGCGCCTCTCGTCGGGCAGGGTGCTGCAGTTTATTCCGACGCCATATCTGTATCAGCCGGGCGCTTTTGCCACATACGACAGGACCACAAAGACCCTCCTTACAGGGGCACTTCTTTCATCGTATTCAGAGAGCATGGCGCTTTATGCGGACGACACGCAGTTCTTGGATCGGTTGAAGACCTTTCACCGGCAGAACATGCCCTCAAGAGAATTGCTTGCTCCAGTGATGCAGGTCCTTTCGAACTGGGAAATTGAGCGTATAATGCCCTCCTACGGTCCCATCATTCGGGGCGACGTCAAGCGAGTCTTTTCGGAACTGGCCAACGTGGAGTGCGGGGTGCTTCAACGTACCGAAGGATCTGAGGTTATCTATGCAGGAATGGAACAGAGCGGGGCAACGACTGCCGAAGTAGTGCGCCTCAAGCAAGAGCTCGAGACACTGCGCAGACTGAATGAAGAGTTACAGCATAGCATCGAAGTCTCCAAAGATCGTGCGATTCGCGATCCGATGACGGGCTTGTATTCGGAGACTTTCTATAACTCTTTTATCGATGAAGATATCGCAATAAGAATTTCCGAGTCTGGACCGGAAGGCCACGTGCTCGCGGTGTTTGGCATCGATGAAAACATCGTTCAAATCGAGTACAAGTACGGCTCGCGCGAGGTGGAGGCGCTTCTGCGCGGTGTTGCGAGGATTATCGAGGAGCATTTGCCTAAAACAGCGATGGCCTTCAGACTGCATGGTGCCACCATGGCTGTCTGGATGCCCGAAATTCTATTCGACAAGGCGATAGCCTTATGTGATACCATTCGTTATCAAATCGAAACGTCGAAGAGTTTCGTCGAGCCGGTCACCGTGTCGGTTGGTATCGCGACGCTCGAGGAAGTGACGAACATACAGCCTGAGCTTGAAAAAATGGCAGCAGATATAACCGACCTCGGCATCCGTCGTCTTCGTCTTGCACGGCGCCAGGGAGGGAATATTGTCTATTTTACTTCGGATGAAGAGAATGAGAGCGAGGTGAAGGCGTACATTCTCATCGTCGATGACGACGAGGTCAATCTCGATGTGCTCAAAACCTATCTCAGCAATGAAGGCTATTCTATTTTGTCAGCTACCGACGGACAAGAGGCGCTCAACATCGTGGGGAAAGAGATTGTCGATATTGTGATTTCGGAGTTGATGGTCCCAAACTCGATGCATATTCCTTGAAAGAAGCACTACTCTCCAAAACAGCGACAAAGGATATCCCGATCGTCCTCATCTCGCACCTCAAGACCGAGGTCAGCATTCGTCGTGCACATGGACTCGGGATCACCTACTATTTACAAAAACCGATCATCCTTGAGGAATTATTGGGAATCGTGCAGAATCTCACTCGTGTAGGCAGTGGTTTATGACAATTCCGTCTGAGTATTTGCTCGGCGCGATCATACTCTTCTTATGGTTCATATTGTATGTAGCCATCAGTATCTTTCTCAACAAAGCAAGGGTGACGATCCACCTAGAAAATCTCAAGAGTGAGCTTCGCCAGCTTCCTCAGCTTTTTGCGCCTTCATATGAACAGAATCCGCGAAAATTGCGGTCGCTTCTAGCATATGTTCTCTATCTGACTCAGAACATCAAATTGCCCATGCGACAGCAGCATATCTTCAATACTACTTCAGTGCAGTATTTCGAACGGGGGCAGATACGTCGCATTGCCCACGGCAATCGATTCGTCAGGATGAGTGCCGCAAGACACCTTTCGAACATCAACACCGACACTGCGCGGAAAGCTATAGAGAAGGCGCTCATCAAGGAAAAGCATTTTCCCACGAAACTATATCTCGCGAACGCGCTTGCGGATGTCGGCGATCCTCGCTCGCTCTATGTCCTCATTCAGAGCCTCTACGGTTCTCATTATTGGTACCGGAACAAGGTCAACATGCTTATTGCGTCGTATGGCGATCGGGTCAAGGAAGTAATAGGCGGCTATTTCTGGAAGAAAGATATCGAGATCCAAGATTTGCTCGTCGATCTTGCTGGTTCGATTCCGACCGAAGAATTTAGAGACTATCTCATCGATATCATCCAGCACGGTTCGCTCGAAGTAGGCAGGCTGGAGAAGATTACTGCACAACTGCCGACAAAATGCTGCTATTACTGTGTGCATGGGCGGCAAGAAGCAGACGATTCGCACCGTCAGTGCCCTTATAAAAGAATAGTGCCCAACAACTTTCGCTGTTTCCGGTATCGCACCCTTGTTACGAGCCTTTCGCCGGCCTCAAATTTTCACCGTATCATGATCCGTGCTGGGGAAACGCTCGAAAAATATTATCCACAGGTACTGTATTCGGACTACTACCTAGAACATGTCGACAAAGATATTCGGTCGATTGCGGTTCGCGCCTTAGGCCGAATGCAGCGCCTCGAGAATCTTTACAGACTTATCGAATTCCTTGAGCGAGAGGATACGACCGCGGCCGCACGCGAGGGCTTGTGCAACCTTCTCGATCATCATCCTGCATTTATCGTGCAGCTGATTCAAGCCTTTCAGGATTCGCACGATATTTTACACAACAGGCTCGCCGAGGTCCTTTCCAATAGGATCGAATACATTATCACCAAACTTTTAAGTCATGAACGCACCGTCGCAACAGCGATACTCAATGAGCTAATCTCGATGGGCAGAGTTTCGGAGATTATTGAATTTTTGAAGCGCAACAAGAATGTCGAGCTCGAAGACAATCTCATTTTAGTCCTCAAACCAAGACTTTTGGACAATGAACATTTAGCAAAAGAGTGCAGTCTTTTCCTGCCAGAACGTATACTCGACAAGTTGGGATTGGAGCGGATTTTACCTAAGGCTCAAAAGCGGGAAGAAAAAATCGACAAAAAGTTGACTCGGCGACTCTATGGAATCCTAGCCTTTGCGCTCGGCTTCTTTCCTCTTCTCTATATCTTGCGCTATTACGACAGGCTAGGCACGATGCCCCTCATTCAGCACTTGAAATATTTTGTCCTGAACTTCAACATGAATTTTGCCTATTATGTGATAGCCGTCAATCTGATATACATCATTCTTCTTTTCCTTTCGAAACTGAACATTGCGCGCGCTACCAAACTGTGGGAGCTCAAAAATATGAGCATGCTCTTCAAGCCGCGCATGCTTCCCTCGGTATCGATCATCGCACCTGCCTATAACGAGGAAACGACGATCATCGAGAGCGCGAATTCACTCTTGAGTTTGAAATATCCGGATTTCGAACTCGTCATCGTCAACGATGGCTCCAAGGACAATACACTCAAGACGCTCATCGACTATTTCGACTTAAAAAAGACCTACTTTTCTTTTCACGAGCGCCTGCAGCATTATCCAATCCGTGGTATTTATACCAATCCCCGCATTCCGAGCCTCATCGTGGTCGACAAGGAGAATGGAGGCAAGGCGGACACGCTGAATGCGGGCATCAATGTCGCGTCCAAGGAATATTTCTGCGGTATCGACGCAGATTCTCTTCTCGAATCCGATGCCCTACTTAAGATCGCCTCGCTCACGCTGGATTATGGCGTCGAGACTCCCGCACTGGGCGGCAATGTCTTTCCCATCAACGGATGCAAGGTCGACAAAGGGAAAATCGAGAAAATCGGCGTTCCCAAGCACTGGCTCGCCCGCCTCCAAATGGTCGAATATATGCGCGCGTTTATGTGCGGTCGCCTCGGTTGGGACTATATAAATTCGCTTTTGATCATATCGGGGGCCTTCGGCCTTTTCAGAAAGGACAGGGTGATCTCGGTCGGCGGCTACCTCACGAGTAGGAGCAAATACCAAACGGATACCGTCGGGGAGGATATGGAACTCGTCGTGCGTATTGCCCGCCATATGCATGAGTCGAAGCGGCCATATCGCATAAGTTATGCTTTTAACGCCAATTGCTGGACTGAAGTACCGGAAAGCATGTCGAGTCTGCAGAAACAGCGTAACCGTTGGCAGCGTGGGCTCATCGACATCATGTACTTTCATCGTAAACTTATTTTCAACCCATCGTATGGGCTCATGGGCATGGTCGGTATGCCCTACTATCTCATATTCGAGATGATTGGGCCCCTCTTTGAAATGCAGGGATATCTTATGGTGGTCGTCGCGGCTTTATTCGGTATGCTCAGCGTTCGGCTCGCTCTTCTTCTTTTCTTTGCCTCTGTGTTGATGGGGATTTTCATCTCGGTCTCTTCGATAAAAATAGCCGAGTCACTCAATGCCTATTTTAATTACCGTGATACTATCAAGCTCGTGTGGACGTCGATCATCGAAAATTTTGGTCCGCGGCAATTGTTTTCCATGTGGCGGGTGATCGGCTTTGTGCGGGCAATGCAAAAGCCTCGAGGATGGCAAAAGTTCGAGCGCAGAGGTTTTAAGGACAACTATCGAAAGGATGGTGCCATGGGAGGAGCGCAGCAATGAAAATCCGCAACAAAGAATATGTGAAGGTTTCTCTTCTTTGGGTCTTCGGCATATTCATATTTATTCTATTTACGGTGCTCATTGCCTCTCCCTTTATCCTCTGGATTATGCAGCCCTACCGTCAGCTCGATATCTGGGTCGTCGACAAAACTGTGCCGTACCCGGATTTTAGAGAGCACGCGGGCCTGTTTTGGCTGCTGAACAATGAGAAGATCTCCAAACCGGGTACGAAGGTATTGTACGATGTGCGAACGGATTACTACGGATTTTATCCCCTTGCCAAGGATGAATGGAGGACCATCCCGATACCTCGGGGTGCAAAAAGGCCTGACCTCATTTATATCGCGGATACCTATGGTGTCTATCGCGACGATTACATGCAGAAAAAGCTCCCGAATAATTTTTCTTCGATCATATACGGCGGCTTAGACAATGACGACTATACTACCATCCAGGAGTCTATGGGCGATGGGAACACACTTATCGCCGAGTTCAACACTGCGGCGTCGCCGACCAATGGCAGGGATCGGGCACTTTTTGGCCGTCTTATAGGACTTAAATGGTATGGATGGATAGGGAATTATTACGAAAACCTCGCGAAGAACGGCGGTGTTCCCGACTGGGTCGTCGAGAATTGGGAGACCGAAAGAAACCAGATATGGGAATATTCGGGACGAGGCATTGTGCTGCTCGACGAGGGTGGCAGGGTCGAGGTACTCACTGAGCAAGAAGACATCGGCAAGAACGGAATGAAAGTGGTATTCGAGCAACAGTGGGCTAAGACGCTCGGCATACAGAAGCCTACTTCATACCGTTACTGGTTCGAATGGGTAAGCACCGATCCACTTGTCGAGGAGATCGCACACTATGATCTCGATTTGACTCCTTCTGGAAAGCACAAGCTCGACGCCCTGGGGTTGCCTAATGTCTTTCCCGCAGTGGTACGATTCAAGAACAATCAATGTACCAGCTGGTATTTTGCAGGCGACTTCGCTGATCTACAGTTTTCGGGTACCACCTACCGTATGAGGGGCATCCAGACCATAAAGCGTGTGTTGGCCGACGACACCGTGGACAACAACAGCTATTTCTTTTGGAACGTGTATGCACCACTCATGCATTACATTCTCTCCACCATCGAACGACACAAGGTAGATACGGAGGCGACGATGAAATCGCCCGAGCTTCAGGTAAATGTACGGGCGGTAAAAGAAGGCTTCCAGTTGAAATCGACAGAAGGAGAATGGCGTACGATCTTTCTCCGTAGCGTCAACCTGGGTATCGCCGAGCCGGGGAAATATTTTACGAATTTTCCTTCCGACAGCGATACCTATGTGCGTTGGCTTGAGGATATAGGCAGACTTGGGGCGAATACGGTGCGCGTCTATACTTTGTTGCCACCGGAATTCTACCGCGCACTCAAGATCTACAACCAGATCCATCCGGACAGACCCCTCTTTTTGTTGCAGGAGATATGGCCCGAAGAGCACCCGCCCGGCAACGATTATTTACAGCCTGCATACCAGGAAGAGTATTTGAAAGAAATACAGTATGCCATCGATGCGGTGTACGGCAGAGCAAATGTTCCCCAGCGTACGGGGCGTGCGTGGGGTTTGTATTCCGTGGATGTCTCGCAGTGGCTCATAGGCTGGCTTGTGGGCAGAGAGCTCGAGAGCGCCGAAGTGATGCAGACCGATGCGTCTCATCAAGGAGTGACGTATACCGGCAACTATGTGTCGGCAGGGCAGGGGGCCTCGCCGACCGAGGTGTGGCTCGCAGCGTCGCTCGATGCGGCGGCGACGGCCGAGGCGGAACGCTACGGGACTTTACACCCAGTGGGCATCGTGAGCTGGCCTACATTGGATCCCCTCGAGCATGATACGGAGTGGGATCCCGAAACAGGCAAACGTAACCGCTGGAATGACCGAGCGAGTGTCTCGATAGAGCATCTCGATGTCACCGAAAAGATGGGTGCAGGGCTCTTCGGTGCCTATCATATTTACCCAAACTATCCGGACTTCATCGTCAACGAACCTGCCTATGATAGGTACCACGATCAATTCGGCGTACTGCGGTACGGGGGCTATCTCGAGGAATTCATGACCACGCATACTCGCTACCCCGCCATTGTTGCGGAATTTGGCATGGCGAACGGCGCGGGGGTGGCACATGTCTCATCCGACGGTCTCAACCATGGAGGCGTCGACGAGACGACTGCCGGCAGGGATATTCTGCGCATGTATACTGCTATCCAGAAGACAGGGTACGCAGGTGCATCGATCTTTGAGTTCATGGATGAGTGGGCAAAGAAAACCTGGGTTACCGAACCTTTTATGATACCCTTCGATCGCAGAGTCTTGTGGCATAATGTCGTCGATCCCGAGCAGAATTATGGCCTCATTGCCAACGAGGCAGTGCCGCCTACGCTCCTTGAGCAGCAAATTCAAGGGATTGGGGTGTTGTCGGATCTCGAGGTTTCGCACGACGCCTCGTATCTCTATTTCACGCTCCGGCTGGCGGGATCGAAGTCGCCGACGGAGTATGAAATTCTCCTTGGTATCGATACCTATGACCGCACGCTGGGACAGATGCGCTGGCCCGGGAATTTAGACAAGACGGCCTCGGGGTTGGAATTTCTTCTCGATATCAAAAACGATGAGGCTAGATTGTTGGTTATTCCATCGTACAATATCGCCTCATCGAAATACGCGTCGACGCTTCGCCGCGACAGCATGTTTGAAGAAATCAGCATGCTGGTCAACGGTACAGTCACGACGAAAGATGGCAGAGTCATACCCGAAAAGCGCTTCGATGCCTCACATATGCGGCAGGGATCCTTCGATGAAGCCGGTAATCTCTGGTACGTCGAAGAGAATTCGATCCATGTACGCATACCGTGGAATCGTCTCAACGTGACGGATCCCTCTTCACTCAGAGTGCTGCATGATATACGAAGTATAGGATCACCCGAAACGGATATGCTTAGGACGACACGCACGGATGGCTTTGTGTTCGACGCACGCGTCCTCGATCCCGCGACGCGAGCACAGGTGGGGAGCCTAAACGCAAATACGGGCTCTCCCTATGTGTGGCAAGGATGGGAGGAGACCCCTCCATACCGTACACGGATCAAGAAGAGCTACATGATAGTCCGCGATGCATGGGAGCAGGAAGCCGAAAAGGAAAAGGCCATCCTCGTCGATTTTGTAGGGACAAAAGAGGCGCGGTGATGTATAGTCATAGACGAAAGGAAAGCACAGATGGAAGATCCACGACTTAGAAAACTCGCTCATCTCTTGGTGAATTACTCGACCAAGGTCAGACCCGGCGACAGGGTGCTCATCGAAAATGTGAATCCTGAGCCGGATTTTCTGCGCCTGCTCATCGAGGAGGTACATGCGGCCGGCGGACTCGCCTTCCTCTCCCTGCGGGACAGGCGGCTCGAGCGCACGCTTTTTATGAATGCGCCCGAGGAGCAGTTTGTGCTGCAGGCCGAATTCGAGCGCGCCCGCATGGAGAAAATGAATGTCTATATCGGCTTTACGAGCTTGCAGAACGCCTTCGCGTGGGAGGACCTACCACAGGACAAAATCGAGCTCTACAATCGTCACATCTGGAAAAAAGTGCACATAGAGCGGCGCATCACCAACACCCGATGGGTCGTCCTACGCTACCCGAGCGCGGCCATGGCCCAGAACGCCGGTATGAGCGAGGAGCGCTTCGAACAATTCTATTTTGATGTCTGCACCATGGACTACGCCAAGATGTCCCGCGCCATGGACGCCCTCGTGGACCTCCTCGAGAAGAGCGACAGGGTCCGCATCGTAGCGCCCGGCACCGACCTTGAATTCTCGATCGCGGGCATGCCTGCGATCAAATGCGACGGCACCATGAATATCCCCGATGGCGAGGTCTACACCGCTCCTCTCCGCGAATCGGTGAACGGCGTGCTCAGCTACAACACGCCGAACGAGAAGGATGGCTTCAAGTTCGAGAATATCGTCTTCGAGTTCGAGAAAGGCAAGATCGTCGACGCAAAAGCCAACGACACCGCACGCATCAACAAGATTCTCGACATCGACGAGGGTGCGCGATATCTTGGTGAATTTTCATTCGGGCTCAACCCGTACATTACAAGACCGATGCTCGAGACCCTGTTCGACGAAAAGATTGCGGGCTCACTGCACATCACACCCGGCAATTCGTACGACGACTGCGACAACGGCAACCATTCTGCCCTGCACTGGGACATCGTCCTTATGCAGGATGCGGACTCGGGCGGCGGCGAGGTCTGGATCGACGGAAAACTGATACGCAAGGATGGCCTCTTCGTAGTGCCGGAGCTGCTCGCGCTGAATCCCGATGCCCTGAAAGGCTGAGCTTCCGGGCATCGGTGAATCGATGAAGGGCGCTGCCAGCGGAGCCTTCTCTCTTATTCACCATCGTCGCCGATAGCCTGGACAGGGCACTCCTCCTGCGCCTGGACCGCGAGGCTGGTCTCTTCTGCTGTTTCGGGCTGGCGCACCACGATGGCCTGCCCCTCGTTGTTCAGCGCAAATATATCGGGTGCAGTCGATGTACACAGGCCACAGCCGGTACACGAGGCGTCGACATACCATTTACCTTTTACATTATCCGGAAGTCTGGCTGACTTGTTGGCCATACGTATCTCCTTTGCCGGAAAACCGGCCTTTTTGGATCTCTGTTCCCTAAAAAATACTATTGTGGCCCGGCGATCGACTATAATCATTATTACGAAACCACTCTTACAACGAAACCACTCTTACAAAAAAAGGGGGCCGCCCGGTACTTGGGCGGCCCTTTCCGGTGGTCAGTCGATTTTTACCTCAATGGCTTTCGGCGCAGCTTCGGGCTTCTTGGGTATGGTGACCTGCAATACTCCGTTCTTGAAGTGAGCCTCGATGGCGTGTGTATCGACATCATCTGGCAGTGAGAAGGTCCGTACGAACCGGAAATCTCGACGCTCTCTGCGGATCCAGCCTTTCTTGGATTTCTCCGATTTATCCTCGGATTTTTCACTCTTCACGGTGGAAAGAGTGAGCTGGCCACCACGCACTTCGAGCTTGATATCCTTTTCGCTCAACCCGGGGAGCTCAGCCTCGAGCATGTATTTGTCGCCCTCTTCGTAGACGTCGATTACCGGGGTGCGGAACCTCGGCGTGGAGAACCAGTCATCGTTGAAGAATCTCTCCATTAGCTCAAAGGGATTGTTTTCATACACCTGCAAGCCATTCATAGGTGACCTCCATTATGCGATGAATCTCGGCGGATGTAGATCCTCACGGGACCCTGACAATCCGTCCGGAGCCCTATTCGGCGCTCATTAATATTAACAGCAAAAAACATGCCAAAATTTAAAAAATAAATATTATAGAATTATTTTTTGTAATATAAAGAATTAAGATTAATATAACTGAGTCTTGACTACCTGACTTTTGAGGGCGCTCCTCGTTGGGCTTGTATGAAACGACTCTTATGCCAAGCAGCCTTTCTCAGTATATCCGAACGACACACATGTATTAAAATGAACCATTCGTATGTATATAATTGATACACCAAGCCGACAAACCGCTCTCGTGGTTGTCCGGGCGGTGTGCTTTCATGCCGGCAGAACTGCCCCCCTAGTGCTCTCAACCTTGTGCAAAGGCCAAGAAGGTTGAGAGCACTAGCCACGTCGTTCGCCTACGTATTCTGTCGCCACCTCAGAAGATATGCCTCGATGGCGTCGATGATCAGATAGAGGACTAGACCGAACAGAGAAAGAGCGAGGATGGCTGCATACATATCGGGGTAATCGATGCGCGACCACGCGTCCATAATGTACCAGCCGAGCCCGTCGATGGAAGCGAAGGTCTCCGAGAGGAAGAGCACGGCGATGGCGGTTCCCATGCTGACGCGGAGCGCGGACATGAGCTCCGGGATCGTGGAGGGTACAATCGCCAGTCTGACGATCGAGAGGCGGGAAAAACCGAGGATTCTTACGCTGTCGAGCAGGGCAGGAGCGATGCTCTTGGCGGCGTCGCGGCCTGTGACGAAGAGCTGGCCGAAGATGACAAGCCCCATCAAAGCGACTTTCGAAGCGTCGCCGAGCCCCAAAAAGAGCATGAGGATGGGGAGGAAGGCCACCTTCGGCATCGGGTGGAAGAAGTATATGAGGGGGGCAAAGAAGTTGTCGAAGAAACGAATCCGCCCGGCCAGGAGCCCTAGCGTCCACGCAAGAGGCCCGGCCGCCAATAGGGCGAGGAAGACGCGTCGGGCCGAGGCCAGCACATGGACCTGGAAGACACCCTTTTGAAAGTTCTCCGAAAAGCTGGCGAAGGCGAGCCGAGGTGAGGGCAAAAAAGGCCGATTCATGAGCGCGGCGGCAGCCCACCACACCATACAGATGAATATCGCCGCCGCGAGTATCTGCGCGATTCTCGTCAAAAAATTCGAGACCGAAGGCGAAAGCCCCGAAGCTAAGCCTGCCGGGGCAGTTCCGCCTTTTATCTTTGGAGTAGCGTTCTGTGCAGTCTGCACCTTCCGTGTCACCGCCTCATCGAAGGTTCGGCGGAGTCTGCCCACTGCGGAGAGGTACGACGCGTGCTGACGAGGATCAGAATGGCCTAAAGGCTCAGAGGAACCAGGGGAAGATTGCGTCGAATGGCCTTGACCCGAATGACCCTGATCCGACGGCCCGGCGGCGAGGGCCTCCGAATGCCCGGCGGCGAGTGTCTGCTGCTTTTGTGCTGGAATATCCGGCCTGCTCGGCGCCTGTTCCCACACGTGGGGATTGTGCACCACTGTACAGCCTTGTACCGGCGTGCTGCCGTCGAGGACGAGGATATCGTCGGCCAGATACACCGCCTCTTCGATCGAGTGCGTGACGAGGACAATGGTCGTGTGGTGCGCGCGCTGGATCGTGCGCAGCATGTCCTGGACCGACTCACGCGTCAGCGCATCGAGGCTCGAGAATGGTTCGTCCATAAGGATGAGGTCTGCCTCGATGGCGAGAGCCCTGGCGACCGCAACTCTCTGCTGCATGCCTCCCGAAAGTCGCACCGGATATACTTTTCGCCACTGAGATAGCCCGAGCTCTTCGAGAATGTCGCAGACCCTCCTGCGGCGCTCCTCGGCAGGTATGCCGAGGGCCTCGAGCCCCAGACCTGCGTTCCGTTCGACAGTCAGCCACGGCAAGAGGCCGAAATCCTGAAAAATGAAGCCGATCCTCGATCGCTGTGTCTGGATGCTGCCCCCCTGAGGAGATAAAAGACCGGCGATGAGCCGCAGGAGTGTCGTCTTGCCGCAGCCGGACGGGCCTATAACCGCCGTGATTCGCTCCTGTTCGAAGCGGGCAGAAAAATGTTCGAAGACGGGGATAGGATTCCCGCGGACGGTATAGGAAAAACTGATGTTGTCGAGGCTTACCATCCGCTTACCATGCCTGCGTCGACGAGGTCGGCGGGCTTTGGCAGTACCTTGACGAGGCCCTTCGAGAAGAGCCAGTGTTCGGCGCTCTCGATGCCTGCGAGAGACGGAAGGCGCGGCTTCTCGTAGATAGGGAACACGAAGGCGCGCGCTGCATCCTCAGGGAAGCTGAGCGAATCGACGAGCATCTGTCTGTACTGGTCGGGCTTGGCATTGATGCGCCGGGCCGCCTCCCAGTACGCACGGTAAAAACGCTGTATCTCGACGGTATTCTTCGCAATAACTGAAGGTGGAAAGGCGATGACGCCTGCCTCGAGCCCCGAGTCGTCCGAGGAAATAAGAATTTTCGCCCCACGGAGCTTTGCCGCGGTGAGGAACGGCTCAGGTAGAACCGCGGCAGGGATTTGGTCGGAGAGCAGCATTTCGAGGCGCACCGGCATCTTCGGCACCGGAACCAAGGTAAGGGAGTTTTGATCGAGCCCCGCGCGCTCTGTGCTCCAGTCGGCGAAGTAATGGATGATGGTGTTGAGGGATACGGCCACGTTCTTCTCTCCGAGCTCTTTCAAGGACTGAATGTTCGATTTGGGAGAGACCGCGACCCCGTAGCGACCATTCGTGAGGCTTGTTATTTTGAGCGGAAAGCCTCCCTGATTCGCGAGCGCGACGGCGAGCACATCGGTCACGGCACCATCGATTTTCCCCGCCTGCAGGGCCGAATCGCGCTCGACCGCGCTCGAGAAGCGCACAAGGCTGACCTCGACGCCTTCGCGCTGGAACAATCCCTCGTTAGTCGCCACAATGAGCGGAAGGGAATCGGCATCCGCGAAGATTCCGATGCGCAAGGGACCGGCTGTCTGTACCGAAGGCTGCGCCCATGGCTGCACGAGCGCCGCGACCGCAATCAGGAAAACAGAAAATATTTTCATGGGAATTATGGCTCCTCTCGACTCCATCTAAAAACATTTTTATCGATAATACCCAGATGGTCAAGTATTCGATACACGACGGTGTCTACGAGGGATTCGATATCCTTGGGTTTGCCGTAAAAGCTGGGAGAGGCGGGAAGGATGACGGCGCCCGCTTCCTTGAGCTGGGCCATGGCGCGGAGCGAGACCAGGGAGAGCGGGGTCTCGCGGGGCACGAGAATGAGCGGCCACCCCTCCTTGAGGGCAACTGCGCCCGCGCGGTGGATGAGGTTTGTACAGGTTCCGCTCGAAATAGCGCCTAGTGTGCCCATGGAGCAGGGAACAATGATGGTGCCCGAGATACGGAATGAGCCTGAGGCGATGGAAGCCGAAAAGTCGCTGTTCTCGTGGAGCCGGATGAGGGTGGGAGCACCTTCTGGGCCGCCCTGTCGCTGCAGCTTTCCAAGCCAATAGCCCAGCGGCCGGCCTGTCTCTTCCAGAAGCACTCGGGCACCCCACTCGCTCGCCACCACATGGAGAATGACGCCTCTTGCGGCGAGTGCGGACATGAGGCGTACCGCATAAACGCCACCGGATGCGCCGGTTATGCAGACGAGGTAGCGAATAGGCATAGCTGTATTCTAGCGTACGTAAATATCCAAGGCAACACCGAATAGATAGATAATTGGAAGAATCTGATTCAGCGTATAGGCCGCCAGTTTGATTCGGTGCTCGGTTTTTTGGGCCGCAATGAGCTGCTCCGCCACAAGAAGAACAAAACAGAGCGCAAGAGCGATGGCCGTAAAGATTCCTGGTGCTTCCCAGAAATAGTAAATGCTTGCGAAGCCCAACAATGCACCCGCGTGACTCAGCGCGGCGAAGATGCGGCCGTCGGTCTCGCCGAAACGGGCCGGAATCGAATAGAGATGCTCCTTTCGGTCGAATTCGATGTCCTGAAGTGCATAGAGGATATCGAATCCTGCGACCCAGAGGGCCACGCCCGCAGTGAGGGGAAAGTAGCGCAGCTGAAATGTTCCGGAAATGCCCAAGAAAGCCCCCATGGTGGCGGCAGAGCAGGCGATACCGAGCCAGTAGTGGGACAGCCACGTAAAGCGCTTCGTGTACGAGTATCCGAAGAGGAGGACACCCGCGACGGGCAAGAGCATGACGCAGAGCGGGTTGAGCATCGCCGCGCCGAGCACGAGGAGGGCGAGCATGAATGCGGTGAAGAGCCAGAGGTCTCGAGGTTTGAGTCGGCCGCTCGGTAGGTGCCGACCTGCGGTGCGGGGGTTTTTCGAGTCGATATCCTTGTCGATGATGCGGTTGAGGGCGTTGGCTGCGTTGCGCGCCCCAAAGGCGGCGACGACAATCCAGAAGAGTTTCCAGAACGGGGGACGGCCGTCGGTCTCCAGCAGTATTGCGCTGATCACGAATGGAAGTGAAAAGAGCGTGTGGGAGATCATCACGGAGTCGCCGATGGCGCCGAGACGCCGGAAAGGGCTGCGCCCCTCGGCTCTCTCTGTGGCGCGTCCGACATCCTGTACTGAGCTCCGTGCCCTTGGGCCTCTATCGATAGGCTCCCCACAAGGCGCACCTTGAGACAGCCCCGCCGGCGCACCGTCAATGCTTTGTCTGTCCGATGCCATAGTCTTTCCAGCGTGCATTGACGAGTTCGACGATGTCGGTGCGCATCGAGAGAGGGTCCGGCCACTCTCGCTCGTGACCTTCCTCCGGCCACTTGCTCGTCGCATCGATGCCGAGGCGTGTACCGAAGCGCGGCGCAGGCGATGCGTGGTCGAGCGCGTCGAGCGGTCCTTTCGAGAACACGAGGTCGCGTTCCGCGTCGATGTTGTTGAAGACCTTCCAGGCGACCGCCGAGAGGTCCTGCAGGGAAACATCGTCGTCAAGCACCACGATCAGCTTTGTGTACATGAGCTGGCCCATACCCCAGAGGAAGTTCATGACCTTGCGGGCCTGGCCCGGATACCGCTTGTGGATCGACACGAGGACGCAGTTGTGGAAGACGCCTTCGATGGGCATATTGATGTCGCGGATCTCCGGGCAGAGCTGTTTGAGGAGGGGCAAAAAGAGGCGCTCCGTGGCCTTTGCAAGGAAGCAGTCCTCCTTCGGCGGAATGCCGACGATGGTGGACGGGTACACGGGGTTTTCGCGCCGCGTCATGCGCTCGAGATGGAAAACCGGATACTCATCGGGCAGGGAATAGAAGCCGGTGTGGTCTCCGAATGGCCCTTCGAGGCGGAATTCTTCGGGGTCGACGTAGCCTTCGAGAATGAACTCGGCATCCGCGGGCGCGAGAATGCCCGTATCGCCGATCTCGACGACGTCGGCCGCTCTGCCGCGCAAAAAGCCCGCGAACATCGCCTCCCAGATGCCCTCGGGCAAAGGGGCGGTGGCGGCGTAGGTGACTGCGGGATCTCCGCCCAGGGATACGACGACGGGCATGCGGCGTCTCTGCGCCTGGTATTTCTGGAAGAAGTGCGCGCCGTCCTTGTGGATGTGCCAGTGCATGCCGGCGGTCCGATCGTCGTACACCTGCATGCGGTACATCCCCCAGTTCTGGGCACCTGTCTCGGGGTCGACCGTACAGACGACAGGCAGGGTGAGAAAGCGCCCGCCGTCTTGCGGCCAGCACTGAATGACGGGGAGGCTGTCGAAGCCCCGTTCGTCCACAACGGCGCGGCAGGGTGCGCGTCGCACCTTCTTGGGCATGAGAGAGCGCGCTATAGGCAGTTTGGGGAGCGTCTCAGGGATGGCCGAAAGCAGCGAAAAATCCCGCAGTTGGCTCCATGCCCAGCCGATGAGCGATTCGATCTCATTCGCCTTGCCGTCGAGACTCTCGGCGCCGAGCGACCATGCCATCCGCTTTTCGGATCCGTAGGCGTTGATGAGCAGCGGCCAGGCGGAGCCGCGCACGTGCTCGAAGAGCAGGGCAGGGCCGCCCTCCTTCATCACCCTGTCGGCGATTTCGGTGATTTCAAGGATAGGATCGACTTCGACGGATATCCTCGCCAGTTCGCCTTTGGAATCAAGAAAGGAAATAAATTCCCGTAACCCGCTGTATGCCATAGGACTTCAGTATAATAACGGAGAGAAGCATATCCAAGGCCCAGGACTCATCTGTTATAATTATTCATTTTATTTTCAGGAATTTCATATGGAATGAGCCTCTAAGAATCGTTAGCATGGAGCTTGAATTTTCGAAAAGGAAGTGCCATGTCGGACATCATCATCAGCCTTGATAAGGTAAGAAAAGTCTACTTCCTCGATACCGTCGAAGTGGAGGCATTGAAAGACATCTCCCTCGATATTCATGCAGGAGACTTTGTGAGCATCGCAGGCCCTTCGGGATCGGGAAAGACAACGATTTTGAACCTCATCGGCTGTGTCGACAAGCCCACCTCAGGCACGGTCATCGTTCACGGCAAGCGCACGAGCGACCTCGACGACGATAGCCTGACCGAACTTCGCCACAGATCCATCGGGTTTATTTTCCAGAGCTTCAACCTCATTCCCGTGCTCAATATCCGCGAAAACGTGGAGCTGCCTCTCCTTTTGGACGGCCGGTCGGGGAGCGAACACAAGGCCGACCGCAAAGACTGGGTGGACTACCTCATAGAGAGCGTCGGGCTCAAGGACCGTATGCTGCATAAACCGGCGGAACTGTCGGGCGGCCAGCGCCAGCGCGTCGCCATTGCTCGCGCCCTCGTGATGAAGCCCGCCATCGTGCTCGCCGACGAGCCGACCGCCAACCTCGATTCGGCCACGGGCGAGAGCATTCTGCGCCTCATGCGCCACATGAACGAGACCCTCGGCACCACCTTCATCTTCAGCACGCACGATCCGGACATCGTCGAAGAGGCCGACCACCTCATTCGCCTCCGCGACGGCAGGATCGTCGAAGACCGCAGGATACATGGGAAGACTTCGATCGATTTTGCCGTGGCGAGGGGCACGAACGAAGCCGTCGACGCCACAGAGACAGAAGGCGGGCAGCCATGATCGCAGCTCGGCTGGCGTGGGGCAATCTCGGCCTCCATCGGCGAAAGTCTCTCCTCATCGGCATGATCATGGGTATGGGCATCCTTATTCTATTTTTGGGGAATTCGCTCATCGATACTGCGCTTTCGGGCCTCCAGCGCATGTTTGTCCAAGGCTATACCGGAGACCTCATGATCACCGGTCCCACCGAATTCCCCACCACGGTGCTCGGCGAGACGGCGGGGAGCGAGGAGGTGCTCCCTCACATCGCCCAGATAAAAAAATACGAGGATTTTCTGGCGAGCCGGAGCGATGTCGCATCGACGCTACCCCTTTTGAGCGGGCAGGTGTCGTTCGGCATCGGCGAGACCGAGCTCGGCTCCGGGTACTGCTTTGGCGTGAACATCGAGGACTACCGCAACTTCTTCCCCGACAACGTGACGCTGGTGAACGGCGACTGGCCCACCACAGATGAGGGACCATGGGTTCTGCTCTCCGAGCCCACACTCGCGCTCCTCAACAAGAGCGCATCGAGCCCCGTAGGGCCAGGCACGAAGATCATCATGTCGGCCCTCGCGAACTCCGCGGGCACCGTCATCCGCGAGGTCACGGTGAAAGGCGTGATCAAGTTCAACCAGAGTAACCAGCAGCTTGCCGGCATCACCCTGGTCGATGCGGACACTATGCGCGACCTTTTAGGATTTGCGAGCCTCAGGGATGGAGCCCCTGTTCTGTCGGCACAGGAGGCGGCTTTTGTGGCCGGCTTCGACCCGGAAAGCCTGTTCACCGACCTGTTTGTCGAAAGCGACCCAACGACGGCGAATGGGGTAGCCCAGGAAGTTCAAGACGCGAAGCAAGGTGACTCGGCGCAGAGCACTGGGCAGGGCATGAATTCTTTCTTAGAGCAGACAAACTTCGTGGCCGACGTCGTGCCCACGTGGCAGTTTCTTCTCGTGCGTGTCAAACCAGGGGCCGACGCTTCGAGGCTAATCTCCGACCTTTCGGCCTTCTCGGAGAAAATCGGCGACGGAGATCGCGTGCAGGATTGGATTTCGGGCGCAGGAAGGGTCGCGCGCACTGCGGTGACCATACGTCTCGCCTTCAATCTCCTCGTTGCGGTCGTGGCGGTCGTCGTGGTCATGATCATGATGAACGTGCTCGTCATCTCGGTCAATGAGCGGCTCTACGAGATCGGCACGCTCCGGGCGATCGGTGCGAAGCGCCGCGTGGTGCGGAACATGATTTTGTTCGAGACGACCTTTTTGGCTCTCATCGCGGGGGCGGCGGGCCTGCTCGTCGGCCTTGTTCTGCTTCTGGTTCTGGGAAAGATAGGGATAAGGGCGCCGAATCTATTCTTCGAGGCGCTATTCGGGGGACAGGTACTCACGCCGATGGTGTCCGGCAGGGCGGCGATCACCGCCTTCCTCTGGATTCTGGCGATAGGGCTCGGCGCGTCGTGGTATCCGACCATTGTCGCGCTGCGGATCGAGCCGGTTGTCGCCATGAGAGGAGACTGACAATGCGCCTAATACACTTGAAGCTCGCAGCGCGGAATGTGCGCAGACAGCCCCACAGAACGATTGCCCTCGGAGGAGCGATGGCGTTCAGCGCCCTCGTCATGGCCCTGATTTTGGGTTTTGTGAACGGCATGGATCTCGCGATCCAGAACAACGTGACGCTCTACTCCGGAGGCCATGTGCTTGTTTCAGGCTATACCGCAAGCCGAAGCGGTAGGCTCCAAAATAGGTTTACCGACGATACTGTCGTGAAGATTGTAGAGAGCACGAAGACTGATATCCTCACGGTTTCGCCCATCGCACAGTCCAGGGCCACCGTCGTATTCGGAACCCGGGAGATTCAGCTCATGCTCCGCGGTGTCGACTGGTCCAGGGATCAGCTCTACCACGAATCGCTGATACTCACCGAGGGCGACTGGGAGGGGCTCGAGGATTCCCGCACGATGCTCATGAGCGCGCAGACTGCGAATCGCTTCGGCCTTGCCGCCGGAGATCGGGTGATCGTACGGCTCTCCACAGCCTCGGGCCAACAGAATGTCACGGACTACAAAGTCGCCGCGATATACGACGACGGGGCTGCGGGCGGCATGAATACAGCCTTCGTCGCCTTCGGGGACCTTGCCGCGGATCTAAACATGAAATCGGACGAGCAGCAGCAGATCGCAGTCTTTCTGAAGAACAGCGCCGCTGCAGAAGAGGCCGCACAGGCCATCACGGCGGGGCTTTCGGCGCAGGGATTTACCGTAAGCCGGGGATCGGCGTCAAATGAGGGCGCCTTAGGTGCGGCCACTCCACAGGATGCGGCCACTCCACAGGATGCGTCTATTATACCGGACGCCTTCCAAGGAGCTGGAGGAGTGCAGGGGGGCGCGAATCGACGCCTCGCGCTGGGAACAGCCGTCTACCGCATCTCCACAGTCCAGGAACTTGCAGGCGAAATCGGCGCTGCTCTCGGCTCTATCCGCTGGATCGGCTATGCGGTCTTTGCCCTCATGCTCCTCGTGAGCGCGACCGGCATCTCGAACTCGTACCATATGGTGCTGCTCGAGCGGACCAAAGAGATCGGCATGCTGCGATGCATCGGATATAAGAAAAAGGACGTATTCTCTTCTTTTATCTGGGAAGGGATATTGCTTGCGGGCGGCGCTGCTCTGGTCGGCATTGTCCTCGCCCTGCCGATAGGATTCGGCATCGGCCTTATTCCTTTCGATCCACACGGAGATTTCGGGGCTGCGCTTATACAGGGGCATCTACGATTTGCACCTACCCTGGGCCAGTTCCTGTTGATTTTGGTTTTTGTGACGACTGTGGCGATCGCCGCAGTCTTTGTCCCCGCCCGGAGAGCGGCCGACGTCGTGCCCGTCGAGGCACTGAGAAAAACTGCATAGAGTGCAGTGACAGCAGATTTGAGGAGTAACCATGGCGAACAGCAGAAGCATGAACATGAAGTTATTGAATGCACGATTGACGAGCAAACTGAGCATCGTGCTCTTCGGGCTCGTCCTTGTGTTCAGCGCAAAGGCCCAGAGCGGCCCGATGGGAGGCATAGGCCTGCCACCCGGTTTCCTAGAACAGAACAAGGATTACAAATTCCCTGATGATATAACGAAATATACGGCTAACGATTTTCTTATGCTCGTGCGGCGCACCGACATCCGCTCCAGCTTCTACAATAGCGATATGAGCGCGACCATCTCGATGGTCACCGTGAGCCCAGACCGCGGCACCAAGACTTTCAAGCAGCAGATTTTTAGGCGCGACAAGGACGACGCCTTTCTCATGATCACACTGGAGCCCGAATCGCGCAAAGGCCAGGGCATGCTCCGCGTGGACAACAATATGTGGAGATACGACCCGACGAGCCGCAAGTTCACGCACACCACCATCAAGGACACGTACGAGAATTCCACGGTGACCAACAACGACTTCCGCCGATGGCAGCGCTCGATCGATTATTCCGTGGAGAAGCTCTCCTCCGGCACGCTCGGCAACTACAACGTGATCATCGGAGAACTCAAGGCGAACAACGATGAGGTCCCCTTCCCCTACATCAAGATGTACATCGAGGCTGACCGGAAGATCGTGCTCAAGGTGGAGGAATACAGCCTGTCGATGAAGCTCTTGCGCACCTCTTATTATACCCAGTATGTGCAGATTGGAGACTCCTTCGTGCCGACGGTGCAGATTTTCCAGGACGGGTTGATCCCGGAGAAGCGTTCGCAGACGACCTATACGGACATCTCGACCAAACCTCTTCCCGATTACTATTTCACCAAAGAGTATCTGGAGCGGGTGAGCCAGTAGGAGAACACCGATGAAAACAAGAACCATGCGCGGTCTCGGGCCGATTGTTATGATCGGCTTTTCTCTTTGGTGTGTGGCAGGCCTTTGGGCGCAGACCTCCGACACCTCCACGAGTACGACCACCTCCACGAGTACGATGCCGCCCGAGGTGATCGATGAGAATTCTCTTTTCGGCGGCTCCAAGGACATCGTCAGCGTGATCGATGAAAGCGTGGCCTCGGCAGGCACTGTCCAACTCGTCGAAGACACGAAAACCTACCCGGTCTTTCTCATGAGCGGAACCGCTGGCGCGGGGCTGTATGGAAACTATACGCCGGTGGGGTCCTCTTCCTCCGACGGTCAGGCGCTCTACGGGGCAGTGAATCTGTCGGGCCTGCGGATCGATTATCTGCCTACGAAGAACATTCATTTCTCAATATCCGGCGATTTGCTCACAGTTCCTGACGATATCATTGCAGCTTCCGTCACTACATTTGCAGACCTGCGGCATAGCGAACTCGTGCGGCTCTATATGGCAGGCTCCTTCGACTACGATCCTTCTATCGATCTATCGACGTACAGTCTCGATGAGCTCTTCGTGGACACGCACATCGACGAAAAGGTCTTCTTTCGTCTAGGTAAGCAGCGCATACGATGGGGTGTGGGATATTGGTACCAGCCTTCCGACGTCTTGAGTCTGTCAGCGATCGACCCCGACGATCCGACCGCCGCGCGCGACGGTCCCTTTGCGTTCAAGGTCGATATGCCCATGAATCTCAATCACTTGATGGTCTACATGGTGCCGCCGGTTTCGGGGTCCGCGACATCCTCATCCATCGCGAGCAAATATGACTGGATCGTCAACGGCTGGGAGCTGAGCTTCGGGGCCTACGGCCGTGCCGACATGCTTGCCAGGCCGCGCGCCATCTTCTCCTTTACCGGTGCGATCGGCCCCTTCGATGTGTATGGCGAAAATGTACTCCTCTACGGTTCCGACCGTATATACGTGAAGGAATCTTCGACGAATCCTGTTACTTACGAGACCTATCGCCAGGAGACCACACCCTTTTTCCAGTCGACGCTGGGCATCAAATACTCGGCGAGCTATTCGAGCGGTCTGTCGTACTCCTTCCACATGCAAGGCTACTACAATGGCATAGGCTACGCGGACTCGAGTATAATGCAAAATCCGAGCGCCATAGCCGCGATAAAAGCCGACTATCCCGACACCTATAAGGACAGTGCGAGCGCCGCCGGCGCGGGCATGTGGTACCTGGCGGGTTCGGCTTCAGTGTCGGGCCGCTTTGGGGAAGGGCGGAACCTCACGCAGGTGACTGGGTCTATGTATGCCTTGAGCAACTTCTCGGACCGCTCGCTGCGCTTCAACCCCACACTCAAAGTGGCCATAGGGGATCAAGGAGGCCGCACGACAGTCACGCTTTCCTGCTTGACTGCAATAGGGAATCTGGGTTCAGAATATGCTCCGAAGGGAAACAAGACGACTCCGGCGCTCTCCTTCAGCGCCCTCAACGACGTGATCGAGCTCGAGGTCTCCGCTCCCATCTCGCTGAATACCGATTTTTCGGTGAATAAGGTGCAGACTGCATTCAGTGTCTTTTGGAACGCAGTCCAGTTCGATTGAACCGTGTCGGCAAGTCCGGCGCGAGTCGGCAAGTCAGGCGGAAGAAGCCGGACTCGCTGCAAAAGGAGGGGGCATGCACGGCAGAATTTTGATTGTAGAGGACACAAAAGAACTGGCCGAGCTCTACATGCTCTATCTTCAAAATGAAGGGTTCGAGTGCAGACTCGCCTTCGACGCCGAGAGTGCCCTTCCCTTGGCGCACGAGGAGGACTGGGATCTCATCGTGCTCGACATCAATCTTCCCGGTATAGATGGTTTTCAGTTTCTCGAGCGACTGCGCAAGACCAAATCCACGCCCGTGATGATTCTGACGGCCCGGGAAGCCGATGAAGACGTCATTTTAGGGCTGGGCGTGGGCGCCGACGACTTCGTCACCAAGCCATGCCCGCCCAAGGTTTTGACAGCGCGTGTCCGCGCGCATATCCGGCGAACCATCGCTCTTCAGACCCGCCAGAACGGCAGCGTGGTCAAATTCGGCCCCTTTGAGCTCGATATCGAAGGGATGTACCTCACCAAAAATGGAGAGTCTGTCAGCCTATCTGCCAGAGAGTTCAATATATTGAGAGAACTTGTGTCGAGTCCCGGCAAACCTTTCACGCCGGAGGACCTCTATGCCAAGGTCTGGGGCCTGCAATATGGGGATGTCAGCGCTGTAGGCGTGTATATCCAGAGGCTGCGGAAGAAGCTCGAGGATGACCCCACCAATCCTTTCTATATTCAGACACAATACGGAATGGGCTACCGTTTCAACCCGGAGGCCTTTGCAGAGGCAAAGCCGTGAAACTGAAACTTCGGACACAATTCACTATTCTCATTGTCGCGGTGACGCTTTTTCCCATCGTTTTTGGCCTTCTTGTCTTTACCGGCCAAAGGAACAAGCGCGATCCGCGCGAGCCGACACGAATGTTTTTGAACGAAGTGGCGGCGATGTGGAGCGAAAATCCGAACCTCGGCATCGAGGATATCCGGACGGCAGGAGAAGCGTCGGGGCTTCCGATCATCAATGCGGCGCTCATCTTGCCCGATGGTACGGTACTGGTGTCGTCGTTCAAAGAATTGCCCGCAGGCGCCACGCTGGAACTCGAGGACTTGGTCGGTCCGCCCATGACGCCCTATATGGACAGACCTCGGTCTGAACTTATGTTTTTACCCATCGATACCACTCTGGAAAAAAGCCCCCTTCTGCTCTTCGACATCCAGCAATTCTGGTTGAAAGAAGATATCCGAAGCCGGAATTTCATGCTGATAGCGAGTTTCGCCTTTGGGGCCTTCGTCGTCGCGGGGCTGATGTCGCTCATCATACTTCGCTCGACCAATAGGGCGATCAAGAACATTATCGACGATACGGCAATTGTGGCGAGCGGGCGACTCGATCACGAGGTGAAGGGAAGCGGCGCAGAGGAACTCAGGTCCCTGGCGGACAGCATCAACCGGATGCGCCTCGCGCTGCGCGACATGATCGCTCGCCGCATGAACATGCTCATCGGCGTGAGTCACGATCTCAAGACTCCGATCGCCCTCATTCAGGGATACACCGATGCGCTCAGCGACAATATGGCGAGCGACGAGGCCACGAGGATGCGTTACTTGGAGATCATCAAAGAAAAGAGCGTCCAGCTCGAGGATCTCGTCTCGGACCTCATCGAATTCATGAAGATCGATGACTTCAATGTGCCGCAGGAGATCGTGGACTTGGAAATGATCATGATTTCGCTCGGAAAGCGCTTCGAGGAGGACGCGCGTCTTTTGGGGCTCGAGTTGACCTACGGCTTCGGTCGGCTCGGCGCGGCGCCGTCGAAGGAAGCGTCTTTCAGCGTCCCAAAAGTCAAGATGAACCGACCACTCTTCGAGCGCGCTATCGAAAATCTTGTGTCGAATGCGTTTCGGTACACGGGCCCCGGCGGGAAAGTGGAACTACTGTTGCGTGTGGAAGAAGGCCAGCCGGTCTTGACCGTCGCGGACAATGGTCCCGGTATCCCCAACGAGGAATTGGCCTACATCTTCGACGCATTCTATAGGGGAACCCATTCTCGGCAGGAGGCCGGGTATGGCCTTGGTCTCACTATCGTCAAATTGGTGGTCGATCTGCACGGATGGAGTATCGCGGCGCAAAACAGGCAGCCTTCCCATGGGCACGGTCTTGTGGTCAGCATCCGGATGAAGGCTTTGGCGTAGGAGGCGGGTGCGTACGTGGTGGCGCTTACGAGCAGCGCGGCGTATACGTACATGGCGGCGCAAGCCTACGAGTGGCGCAGTGCTGACGAGTGGCGCTTACGAGCGCCGCGGTGCGGTTTTACTTACGTACATGGCGGCGCGCTGCATACTCCGTTTATGCGCCCCGCATGCGTGCGGTGGTCGACCAGAGCCCGAGCGCAGGATTCGGCACGAAGAAAAAATCCTCTCCGTCGGCGGTTTTGTGGAAGCCCGCGAGCCTGCCCCGGGGCGCATAGCGTTCGAGCGCGCGGTCGAGGTCGGCCCACTGGTAACCCACCGAAGTAATCTCTTCCTTGCCGACGGAGGAGCCGGGGGCGTAGCTGATGCGGAAGCGGCCTTCGCTGGAGCCGTGGATGAGGTGGGCGGCGGCGGAGAGGTTGTCTGCGAGGGCAGGCTCGCGTGCGACAAGGGCCTGGATTTCTGCGCTCGGGCGGTAACCATAGCGCCGGATCACCGCATCGATAGTCGGATCTTCGCCGAAGCTGCGCAGCCCGGGTGCGAGGATGAGCAGCTCGCCGCCGTCGGCCATGGCCATCCTCATACGATAGATCGACTTATTGCCGAGCCACGTGCTCCGGTACTCTTCCGGGTCGAGCCACACCACTGCTTTTCGAACCGGCTCATCGAGGAGCTGAATGTTGACCTGCGCGGACAGGGCGGCTGCCTCTTCGAAACAGCGCCTGTCGGGGCTCGAAAAATAGCCCCGCAGCGCAAGAGAGCCGTCCTCGGCCGAGCTTATCACCGTGAGAATCCATATGATCGGAGGAAGCTTCCCCGCGGCCATGCCCAGCGCCTCGTCGAGCAGCGCCCGCACCGGCGTATTCGCCCGCCCCATAATCCCTTCCATGCCGCACACCGCGCCAAGATAATGACTGCGGTCGATCGCCTCTTTACCGCCTGTGCCGACGAAGATATTCTTCGCGTGGTTGGCCATCCCCGCAACCTCATGGGGCACCACCTGCCCTACCGAGAAGATGAAGTCCACTTCTCCCGACGACAGAAGCCTGTTCGCCTGGACAGGATAGGAGTAGTGCACTTTTCCGCCTGAAATCTCGGCGACACGGTTCTCTGGTATGCTGCCGAGCTCGGCGACATCCCGTCTCCAGTCGTGAACTCTAAAGAGCGCCTGAGGCGAGCCTGGATACATGTGTGCGATTTCTGCTTCCGTCATCTGCGAATGGGTGCCGAGCGCTGGCATTATCACAGCCACGCGCCGGCCCAATTTTGCGACGAGTAAATCGGTGATTCTGCCTGCACGCGAGTGAAGGCGGGTAATGTCCGGCGGAATGACGAGTATGCGTTTCGCCTTATATGCGCCGGAATCTTCGATGGTCTTCTCCACCAACACGTCAAGCTCGTCGTCTTGTATACTCCGGTTTGGACTCTGCTCGGCTACGTACATCGCGGTGCTCCTCCATGGCGGGATCGTTGTGGTCCTTGTGTAGCTTCTTGTCAATCGCCATTATTATATACAAAGATATCCATGGAGGAATAGAGAATGCAACTTTCGCGTTTTTCTATTGGAACGGGTGATCGTTTCGGCCTCGAAGGCGAGGCACAGATAGCGGCGTTCGAAGAATTGCGCGCCCATGGCGGCGAGGCTGATATCGTCTGGAACAAGAGCAACCGCGAACACCTGATTATTGGCTCGTCTCCTGCAGACCAGGCGGCCCGCGCCGCCGCAG